>Ga0074193_1000346_pt1 | contig 80883 bp, 51 predicted proteins | sample EPASupsiteHSE605_FD_64523 | JGI IMG/M metagenome (GOLD analysis project Ga0074193, IMG submission 64523) | Bioremediated contaminated groundwater from EPA Superfund site, New Mexico - Sample HSE6-05 | ecosystem: Environmental > Aquatic > Deep subsurface > Groundwater > Contaminated ... | reverse complement strand
GATTCATTCAATTCTTAAAAAGCTCCTTTTCCTCTCAGTGAGTATTTCTAAAATTTGAAAATTCTCACACTCAATAGAGAGACCATTTTCATTACTTCATCAGAATGACCCAATTCTTTTACAACTTTCTCACAACTCACTTTGTACTAATATGGCTAATTTAGAATCATTAAATTCTAAAACAGCTACTTTTACTCTCAGTGATTATTTCACTCATTAAAAATACAAAATTTGAAAATTCTCATACTAAATAGAGAGATCATTTTCACTAGTTCTTCAGAATGACCAAATTCTTTTAACACTTACTCACAACTTACTTTGCACTAATATGGCTAACTAGATTCATTCAATTCTTAAAAAGCTCCTTTTCCTCTCAGTGAGTATTTCTAAAATTTGAAAATTCTCACACTCAATAGAGAGACCATTTTCATTACTTCATCAGAATGACCCAATTCTTTTACAACTTACTCACAACTCAGTTGTTGTTAATATGGCTAACTTAGAATCATTCAATTCCAAAACAGCTACTTTTACTCTCAGTGAAAGTTTCTAAAAATAGAAAATTCTCACACTCAATAGAGAGACCATTTTCACTACTTCTTCAGAATGAACCAATTCTTTTACTACTTACTCACAACTCACTTTGCAATAATATGGCTAACTTAGAATCATTCAATTCTAAAACAGCCATTTTATCAAATAAATCAATATATGTAAAGTTCCATAACCCAAAATTGGTTTATGATTTGTTTCCATATATGTTTCTCATTTTGTTGCACTAGTATTGTTACGAATGGGATTTTAAACGGATCTAATTGTTACAATGTAGTTGATGTTACTTTTGAGCACTTGGCATCTAGTTCAGGGTCTGCTTTATACTTGAATCAATATGGATCAAGTGTTTTTATTGAATTTTGCAAGTTTTATCGTTGTTATAGTCCATCATTATCTGATTCATATCGTGGAGGAGCTATGTACATCATTACTACTAGAGTTCATCTTCATAATTGTTGCTCAGATCAATGTTATCATTATGGTGCTCAGTTTTTTTTGATTTCTAGCACTTCAAATACTTTTTTCAACGATTCTATGGTTCAGAATTCTGCCCCTTTAACTGATATTAATATTAGATACCATACTTTTATATTTAATGGAGATTATTCAACTCGGATCAATATATCATATAATACTGTCAGAGGTGGTCATGGAACTGGATTTTATACGCATTCATATGAAAATGATAAAAGACTTGATTTGAGTTATTCTAACATAATTGGGAATTGTGGTGAAGAGACGATGAGATTAGGCTCAGTTCTTGTTACTATGAGATATCTGAATGTCATATCTAATTTAATTGTTTCAGGTGCGAGCTATCAAGGAACATCATCATTGAGTCAGATGCATGATTCTATTTTGATTGGTAACACATGTCGAGTTTTTTGTATTCTCTCTAACAATGTTCAACTTTATAACTGCAAGTATTCGAGCTTGAACAGTGGTGTCACAGCAGTATCCAATTGTATCCAAACATTATCTGCTCCTACTCTTAGTATTCCGAGAATTAATTGTGATTTTTTCACGATCATGATCACCCGTAGTTTTCGAAGAGACGCTCAGATTAGTGTTTTTGGTATTTATTGGGTAATACTTAATGACATTTGATTTCCTATTGGCCAATTTGTCTGTATCAATCTTATTATATTAATTTGGACTATCTTATGTTTACGTGTATCAATTTAGGTGTGAATAAGATAGGTATCCCAATGACTGTTTTGATGATATGTGTTGAAAGTCCTTCAACATAAAATGATTTGTAAACCCTCTTGCTATTTTATGATTTTTTCCTTTTTGTGTTTATCATTTTGTTGCACTAGTATTGTTACGAATGGGGTTTTAAGTGGATCTAATTGTTACAATGTAGTTGATGTTGTTTTTGAAAACTTGGCATCTAGTTCAGGTTCTGCTTTATACTTGAATCAAGGTGGATCAAGTGTTTTTATTGAATTTTGCAAGTTTTATCATTGTTATAGTCCATCATTATCTGATTCATATCGTGGAGGAGCTATATATATAATATCTTTAAGCATTCTTCTTCGTTATAGTTGTGCAGATCGCTGTTATCATTATGGAGGTCAGTTTTGTGTAATTTCTGGTAGTTCTAATACTTTTTTCAATGATTCTATGGTTCAGAATTCCGCCCCTTTAACTGATAATAGCGTTAGATACCATACAATACAATTCTATGGAGATGCATCAACAAGGTGCAACGTATCCTATAATACAGTTAGAGGAGGACATGGAACATCATATTTTACATGGCAAGACGCTAAAAAATTAGAAATTAGCTTCTCTAATATTATAGGCAACCAAGGAGAAGAGGTTTTACGACTTGGTTCAGCAATTGTAACTATGAAGTATCTTAATGTAATATCTAATTTACTTATTTCCGGGGCATCTTATTATGGAACATCATCATTGAGTCAGATGCATGATTCTATTTTGATTGGTAACACATGTCGAGTTTTTTGTGTGACATCTAACAGTGTTCAACTTTATAACTGCAAGTATTCGAGCTTGAACAGTGGCGTAACAGCAGTATCCAATTGTATTCAGACATTATCTGCTCCTACTATTGTTATTCAAAGTATTAAATGTGATTATTTCACAATAACACGTAGTTTTCGAAGAAATGTACACAAATCATTTTTTTGTTTCCTGCCACTTTATGACATGTGATGTAAAAATAAAAATGGGGAAGGTTTCTGTATTTTTTTACTCAAGTAGATTCTATTTGTTTATTCTATTTTTGGCCTATTTTATATATATATTGCCCTGTTTTATCCGGTTATTGCCAAGAAAAAGCGAAAGTACCAAAACAGTTCCCGAAGTCAGTGTAATTATTGAAAACGTATATAAATACCAGTATTTAGATCCCAAATTGCCTGTTGATATAGAAGAAGGGATTTCAAAAATTAAGAATATAGACTTGGATGGTTTTCGTAAAGATTTGAGTAGTTTAGATTTTAATGCTATTCAGATTTCAAATGATATAGAAAAGTACGAAGAAGCTTGTCAAGAAATAGGATCTTTGCATCAACAAACTAATCCTTTCCAGAATATTAAAAACAAAGTAGAAAGCATTGTTAAAGGAAGAGCACAAATAGGAACACTTATTCCTATTATCTTAGTAGACAAATCTTCAAGATTTTCTTTGATTTTTAATTCCTTTAAAAATGCCTTTCTCCCCCAATCAAGGAACCGGAAATCTGAAGAGCTCCAACCTAATATGAATGGATTACATTGTATCCATCATAACAAAGGATGTTTCACATACTGGGTTTCATATCCCATATGGGCCCAAAGGATAAGTATTTCCTATCCTTCTTATTGCCAGTATCAAATGATTTCGTTAACTATATCATTCATCCTTGATGATGGAATTGTTTATCAAAGCGAATTAATTAGGGTTGAAAACAGAATTGCTCAACTGTATCTAGAAAAACCCATCAAATTCCGCCAAATTGTTGTTTGTGGATCAAACAATAATGGAGAAAAACAAGTGTGTATAGGTAATACCTCAGTATTCTCGGAGGATGTTTTTTCATTCTAAAATTTTTTATAATGCATAACAAACACAACAGAAATAAAGCAAGATATAACTATTTATATGGTTTTTTTTTCATTGTCACATTTTTATTAATAATATCTATTCGAAGCTATTTGAAAAGCTCATTTCCATTCTCATGGAATAAGAATTGGATTTATAGTTTAAAGAATAGACGCGAGTTCATTTTTGGGAAAAATGAAAAATGTAATTTATGCCAATTCTCTCCATCTATCGTGGAAAATGGAGAATTTAATACTGATCTGATAATTACTGTGGTGATTGGTGATGTTCATGGTTTACCTACGATGATAAGATCACTAAGGACATCAAAGATTTATTCTACATGTGTTATACTCGCTGATTCATATGCATATAAAACAATTAGATCAAGTTTAAAAAAGCTTTTTGAAAACTGCAACATTAATGTTATTAATATAGGCGATCTTACAGAACAACAAAAGAAAGGATTATACAAAACTCGATGGCACTTAATAAGCGATTTTTTAAAGAACAGCCCTACAAGGTTTTCCCGAGTAATAATGACTGATGCTTATGATTCTTTTTTTCAAGGAAACCCATTTCATTATATGAAAATCAACACAATCATGTTTTCGACGGAAACTATAAGCATAAAATCATGCCCACACAATAGTGAATGGATCAAAGCTGTTTTTCCAAATCATTACCAGAAAATGATGGAGAACCCTATAATATGTTCTGGACCAATAATGGGAAGTGCCGAAGTCATTATCAAAACCCTTGAGCTATTGTTTAGTATACCTGAATGGAATAGTTTTTGGATTTCTCCTCCAGACCAAGCTTTTATTAATTATATTGTATATACAGGATTGTTAGATAAACACAACATCAAATATGATATTGTGCCAAATAATGGATTCATGACCACAGTGGGATACTGTGATAGGAAGGCAGATCTATTATATGACAATTCAGGCAATATTGGATGTAATCATTCAAAGATAGCTCCTTCATTAATCCATCAGTATATCAGACAAAGAAAAATGAGGGATCATGTGAAAAAAGTATGCAATGATTCAGGTATAATGTGGTCATTCAAGGAGAATCCATATAGTAAGTCACAATTTTAAATGTCATCTTTAGTACTTTCATCTTCAGTTTGGTTTGGATACGAGTTGACAACATTAATTGTCCGTAATAGAATAAACTATTTATGTCGTTTTGCAATCGGAATTGTTTTGGGATTCTCTATTCAGGCCTTTTCTTTTTTTGTATCTTCATTATACTATCCATTGTGCAAAAAACATGCAATAATAATGTCTATTTTTTATTATATAATATGTATCATAATTAATATTAAAAACAGGTCCTTTTCTCCGTCATATATTCTAAATTACTCAATTCTTGAGTTTTCAATACTCATTCCTTGCATTATATTTACAATGTGGGGAGCATATGTTTGTAATATTCAAAATATGTATTATATAAGGGGACCTGGGTTGGCCGATATGCCCTTCCATCTCAATATTATTTATTCATTTGCTCAAGGAATTAACTATAATAGGAAAAGTCTTTTTGATGTATGGTCATGTTTTCAATCCGGAATTAAACTAGCATATCCCATGCTTCACAATTTTTATGTTGCTGTCCTTATTGATTGTGATGATATTTCTCTGGGAAATGCTTTGCAATATACTGCAATGGCGTTATCATTTTCTGTTGTGGTACTTATACATCACATATCATATCTTTTTACGAATGACAGGGTTATAGCTGCAATATCCATTCCCACGTGGATGTTGGTGGCCGGCATTGGATGGACCACCGTTTTTAAATTGACACTTAAGTATGATAAGGTCACAAATTGGGTTGGGCAATTTGGATATATTGATGCATTATGGCTTCAGCCATTGATCCATGTCTTTTTGCCCCAAAGATCAGCTACATTTGCTATTCCCATGTCTTTTTCTTGCCTTGTTTGTTTTATTCAACTCTCACGGGATTTTCATATCTCATATTTTATTCTGGCAGGCTTGTGCACAGGTTTTTTGCCTCAGTTACAAGTACATAGTTTTGTAGCGGTGGCTCAGTTTGCAGTTATTATTGCATTATGTTTTATCGATACACAGGGTAGTTTTAAGAAGTATTTCTGGCATTGGGCTCTATATGGGGCTATTTCCTGTATTATTGGTCTACCGTTGACGCTTCCATATTGGGAAAGAAACCAAGATAGTGATGAAGTACTAATATTTAGATGGTTATGGGAACATGAAGAGTATGGACAGGGAAGATTTAAATTGATAAGTGTGTGGTGGAGAGGCCTAGGACCATTTGGATATGTAATGATATTATTTGGATGGGTAACAGCTAATGATTGGCAAATTAAGTTTTGGCTTGCATCTATGTTTGTTTGGTTCACAACCTCCTTTATTAGATATCAGCCATGGGCTATGGACAATCTTAAATTAATATTTTCAGTTTGGCTCCCAATTGCAGTACCATATGTTACTCAGTATTATGTTCAAATATGGAAAAAAACAAAGAGCAAGATAATTAAAAGTATTGTATTAACTCTAATGGTGCAAGCAACAATTTCCTCGATTTTTTGCTTTTCTGTTGAATTATTTAGGAAATTAATATTTGTTAGGAATGTTGAGTACGATTGTGGCTATTGGGTTGCTGAGAATACTCAAATTAACCAATCATTTCTGTCTTTTCAATCAAGATTTAATCCTGCTGCTGCGTTTGCAGGAAGACAATTATACCAGGGATTTTTGTTGTGGCTTGGTCAACATGGCCTACAAAACAGTAATAAAACCATTACCAAACTTGAAAAGCTCCTGCAAAATAAGTACAATGTTAGCCTTTACTTGCATGAAAATGTACATTATGTACTTTTGCGTGAGGACACAGATTTTGGATTTCCCCTGAATAACTATAATACTGTGTGGCACACCGTTTTTAACTACGGTCCCTATAAAATCCTTAGACTTCATCCAGAGCTTGAAACGAACAGTTCAATCCAAGCTTTAGTGGAAGGCAAGAAACAGAAAAGGAAATCGAAAAAAATTACTTATTTAGAAGATCAAGACCAATTTGGATCCCATGTCGATTCAAGTGAATTAAAGTACTTTTGATTTGGTGCCTGCGAAGATTTCTTGGAGAGAGATTCCTCAAATGTGGGTCTATTAAATGTTTTTTGATACACTGTTTTGTATCTTGTTTTATGAGGATCAATAAACCTTGATGGGAGGCTTTCAAGAGTTGTTGTTGTTCCGGGCTGAGAAACTTTCTGAAAAGTTGCAGTTCCGGCCAATCTCTTTCGCCTTTCAATCTCTTGAATCCTTTCTTGAATTCGTTTTTGTTCATCAAGCTTCTTGGGATCTGTGTCAATCTTATAGGTAGTAGTCATATCAATTTGATCAATTGGTTGGGTTTTAGGGGATTCTTCAGATGCTCTGATATGCAACTCAAGGGACATATCTTTCACAGGAACATTGCCTCCAGAATATTCGTTCAATGTTTGGCGTTCTTCCCACCAATTACCAACTAGTGTTCTTGTTCCAAAGTTCTTAAGATTGGTACCCATTTATACGTTATATTTTTTTAACAGACTATTTTGGGATGAATTTTCTTTTTAATATCTGTTCCCATATAATGATTCTAATTAGGACAAACTAAAAATGGAAAAGATGGTCAATAAGTACAAGTTTGTTTTTCTTTATTCTGGTTGTTTGGTGTTTTCTGTTGTTTTTTGGTATTATTTTATGAACGATCAGGTTACTTGCAGCGAAAAAAGCTTTACAGATGGGTATATTACTGGGTATGATATCCTATCAAACAGTTTCCAGGGTAGTTTTTCCCGAGTATTAAAATACAACAAGAAAATGTGTTTGATGTGCAATTATTCATACAAGAATTACAATCAATCGAGTACTCCTCGAGACATTGTGATCTCGATTATGGTAATGTTGGCTACAAATATCGTACCTGCTGTAAGATCCTTAAGAACTACAGGATGTCTTGCATCGATTGTAATTATTACCGATGATTCTGCATATGAATCGATATCAATCCCGACCCTACGCCTTCTTTCCCAATGTGGATGCTATCTTATAAATATTGGGAAGTTTCCTGATGTTTCAAGAAGAGAGTTTTGGGCTTGGAGGTATCTCATGATAGATAAGTTTATTTCAACACATCTTCAATATATAGATCGAATCCTCATTATTGACCTTTTCGATACTATTTTTCAAGGAGATCCATTTTGCTCTTTTGTTTCAAAAAGAAAATTGTATTTAAGCTCAGAATTTCAAGCTATAAAAGACTGCTATGTGAATAATAAGTGGATGGAAGACATTGCTGGAGAGAGTCATAAATTGATGAATCATAATGACATTATAAATGGAGGCACACTCTTAGGTGGTGCTATTCAAGTTCATCAAATGATAAGGCTTTTTATATCGCAATTCAATACAAATGACCTCTCCGCTCTTAAGGCAGATGATCAGGGGTATATCAATTTCATTACATACTCAGGAATGCTTGAAAATTATTCTATACAATATGAAATAGATAAACTTGGAGAATTAATTGTATCAATTAACAAAATTGTAGCTGTTTATAGAATCCCAAACAATTTTCATATTGGAGAATATAGGCTCAAAAGAGATCGTAGGTTTCCTCCTGTAATACACCAATTCAAATTTAATGCAGAGCAATTATTGTCTGTAGTCAGAGCTTGTCCCCGGGGTCGTCTTAAGCAACCTAATTACCTTCCATATCTCCCAGATAGTCTTGTTGTGTAAATTTATTAATGAGTGAAAAAATCCAGTTTTTTGAATCTTTGAACCGCATCAACACAAGCGATCCATCAGATTTAACACGAATTTTTACTGAATTTCAACGAGAGATTACACATCAAAAGCTTTCTTTAGTTCCCAGTGATGAAATACACAAAGTTTAATTGAAATTGGAAGAAGAATATGATTCACTGATGATTATGTTGAAATATATTCATTTTAACTGTTTTTAAGTGGTTTTATTTGAAATGGCCATCTCATGAATAGTTTAAAGTCCCATGATGGATAGAGAATAAAATCTTGAGCCTTTTTAACATTATTAACAAATGAATAGAAAAACCTTCTCAGACACAATTTTGTAAGTGAATATAATACTTATCAAACAATTTTTGTGACATTTCTTGAGAATTAAATGAGATTAAACATTGAACAATCTTCAAATCCTTCCATTACATATTTGAAATTGACATTTAATCATTCCATTTTAAAAATGTCAACTTGAACTTCTGTTTAAAACAATCTGAGAAACGTGATTATTGTTCTCAAATCGTTCCATTCAATCTGAATCAGACTTTTTAAGATAATTTTGATTCATCATTTTCAAATAAAACCTTGATTTGTTTTATACAGAAGATAATGATTAAAAATAATATACTAGCCATCATTGTTCCCCTATTCATAAAAAGTTTTAAAATCAATTTGGTTTTCACTTTAAAAATGTTGAATTTTTCAGCTTATCAAATACCTTCATTCTTGTTGAGAGATTTACTTAGCGTCCAGTGTTTTTGTTCATCATTGTTTTTTAATTGTGTCAAGAATAAAAAGAACATAAATGATTCTTTAAAGCTATACTTAATTAAAAAAACAAAACAATTAAGATCAACTACATATCTGTTAACTTTCATGAACCTTGTATTAAGATTATTAATATTTTTTGTTTCCAATTCCATTGGAATCAATATGAAACAAAATCAACAACATTTTCAAAATAAATCAATAACCCAGTTTGGAGATAAATTGATAATGAAACGATTCAATCCAACAATTCATTTCATAAATTTAATTTGGGGTGTTTGTTTAGGGTGTGAAAATGAAAATATCGATCAAGGAAGGTCTTATTTGGACAATAATATATTTATTTCTCATTGTTCTTTCTCAAGATCATCATCATTCAACAGCGATGGTGGAGTGATTTATGTGAACGGTGGATCTTTTTCAATGAATGTCAATTACTCAATGTTCTACAACTGTGTAGCAAATGATTATACTGCTTCCGCTGATGGAGGCGCAATTTACTTCTCTTCAACAAGTTCATATCTTAGAATGATATGTGCCAATAGATGTCATGCTTGTTCTTCTTATCATTTTGCTTATCTTTATGCTTCCCAGATAAACCATGTGGAGTATCTTTCAGTATCATATTGCTCATATTCTTCATCTGGCAGTTACTCAATTCATTTACAATTAGGGGACCAGAGAGCAGACAACCTCAATAGCTCAATGAACAATGCTCAGTATTTTTCTGGTATTGGTATCCACGCTCCATCTTCTTTTTCAAGTTCACATTGTACTTGTTCAAATAACAAAGCAAATGGCTATGTTTGCATATACTTTTTTTCTGCCTCAGGATCAATAACAATCTCTTCTGCCAATATTGTTCAAAATAATAGTCCATCAATTGGAGTTTTTTGTGCGGAAGGAATTGGACAAAAAAAGATGTTGTATTGTATATTCCAGAATAATCAGAATTTTCTTTTTTGTGTGAATTCAGGGTCTCTTGAGGTATCCCATTCATATATAAATCATCTGTCATCATCATTATTGGGTAATATGGCAGTATCATTATCAACAAATAATTCATTTCTTGAAATAACAACCTATCAAATACAATTCTTCAATTCTCATTATTGCAACACGGATATTCCTCTTCCACCAAGAACACTTGAGTATACCCCTATGAGATCTTTGGAAGAAACAATTAGCAGAACAAATTACGAAACAATTAGATTGACTCAACAGAGAACATTTGAAAATACAAAAAGTGATACTCTATTCAATACTCTTCATGAAACACTTATCAATACTCTTCAAGAAACCCCAATGAATACACTCAAAGAAACCCCAAGTGACACACTCAAAGAATCTCTTTCCAACACTCTTCAAGTAACAATGAAAGAGACACCAACAGTCTCTATTCATCGATCATATGCTGAATGTATATTCACTAATCCAAAAGCAAATAAGAAAGAGATAAATGTGATATTCTCTTTCTCTTTCATTTATCCGATTGCCATTCTTATGCTTTCTTAAGAATGCTGGGCAGAGCAAATATTAAATAAATACTCGAATTACCTTTGTGCCAATATATTAATTCATATAATAATTTGCCCCAGTTGAACAATTTCAAAAAGCCATATAATGACTTGTCAAATACTAAAACTATTTAAACAATTCTCCGAATACTTTAATGAAATCCAATTTATCAATACGCCACATTATGGGCCACATAATGATTAATCTGTTCTCATTAAATTCCTGAATTAGATTAATGAGGACCCATACAATAAATTATCCCAAAAATCATTAATTACCTTCCTTATCTCCCAGATAGTCATGTTGTGTAATTAATATGAATCCCAAACAATTTTCATATTGGAGAATATAGGCTCAAAAGAGATCGTAGGTTTCCTCCTGTAATACACCAATTCAAATTTAATGCAGAGCAATTATTGTCTGTAGTCAGAGCTTGTCCCCGGGGTCGTCTTAAGCAACCTAATTACCTTCCATATCTCCCAGATAGTCTTGTTGTGTAAATTTATTAATGAGTGAAAAAATCCAGTTTTTTGAATCTTTGAACCGCATCAACACAAGCGATCCATCAGATTTAACACGAATTTTTACTGAATTTCAACGAGAGATTACACATCAAAAGCTTTCTTTAGTTCCCAGTGATGAAATACACAAAGTTTTAAAATTGATTTGGAGGAGTTTTTTAATTGGTGCTTCAAGTGCTTCAAGCTCTGTAAGACTATCTTCATATCGTGCTACAGGAGCTTTTTTGGTAAAAATCACACCATTTATGCCCGATCTTGTGAGAAGTACTTTTTGTGATATTGCTCTCGAATCCACCATCAATATTCAGAGTTCTGCGGTTATTGCATCATCATTTGCATATATATCAAAGTTTATAGCTCCACCATATCTTGAATCTTTCAGGGATAGGACACCAGTGTTTCATCATTTTTCTCTTTCTGCTCCTGTATTTTCTGAACACCTAGGAAAAATTATTTCTAGTATTGGACATCTGGGTATTCCATGGCTCAAGATGCTTTTGCATTCATTTTTGGAACAACTTGAGGACAACCAGAATAGACATATTATCAAAGCTGTAAATTCTATTGTTTCTCATGACCCAGAGTGTTTTATGAATGAAGTTATTTCTTATATACAAGACAACTCATCAATTAATAAGCAGATATCACTCTTTGCATTTCTGTTATCAAGTACTGATTTTGATCAATTTGATATCGATTTGTTACCAATAGCCCAAGCTGGGATGGAGCTTATGAATGAGAAAGCATCTCCAATAGAGCTTGATAATGCGATTCAAATACTATCAGTGATTAACAAATCCTTTCGTATCAATATTAACTCTAAAACCAATGATATGATTTTCATTGAATTATTAGATAGAAATAAAAAATCGGTATCCCAATCCGAAATAATGCTTAACAGACTCAAAGATAGACCTTCTGTTTATCTATTGAGGCTTCCTGATTTATTGCTTATTCCAAAACAGGAAGACTCTGTTTTAGTCATTACCACAAAATTACTAACTTTGGGGAAAATTGTCGATTATCATAATTATCAAACTGTTTTGAATGTTATTAATTTATATTTGGATCATGAACTTACCGATATTGTAACAGCATGTATTCATGGACTTTCATTTTGTATTGATTTTTATATCAAGATTCTCCCCGCAGGTGATTTATCTAAACTCTTACACAAAGTACTATTTATTCACCATGATTCATGGTATCGTTCATCAAGCGTATTATCATTTATTGAAAAATTGAAAATTGAGCAAGCGGTTTTAAGAATTGGTCCCGCCGTTTTTGATAGAATAATCAGAATTATTGTTGAACTTTTGTATTCCCCAAATGATTCGATTTTTGCCGATTCCACCAAACTATTAATTAAATTTGCTAATAGACAATATACTCCTATTATAATTAGTTTACTCAAATCATTTACATGCTTTTTCGAAGAATCAAGCCTCCGCCGCTTAATTGAGATAGTTACTTTTCTTATTCAGAATAACATCAGTTTTCAATTTGTTGAAGAATTACTGCCTCTTATTGAAGAAAGTGTCTTATTTTTTGATAGTAATATATCAACATTAGCGTCGTTTTATAACCTCTATAGCCTTTTGCCATCAAAATGCATTCAGTCTCAAAAAATAGTCGACTTCGCTTTTCAATTATTGAAAGCTTATATTGAATCTCAAACAGGGTATTGCTGGGATAGTATTCCATCTGATGAGTCATATAATAATATTGTCCAGATGGCCCAAAATGATATATATAGTCGAAACACTGATATTGTAACAGAAACTATCGAAAGTATTGATACGTATTTATTCCCAATGAGGTCTATTGTTTCATTTTTATTGAATTTGGATAAAAATATGTTAAAACCCGAATTCGGAATGGAAATTTCTGGAAAAGTATTTTCTCTCTTCCCTATGGAAATCAGTTTGTATCTCGAAAAGAACTGGGACAGTCTTTTAGATGATCAAAAGCTTCCATTTATTTCAGACTCATACAAAAGATTGCAATTTGTGAGTGATGATAAAATTCATGCCATTTGGTGCAGAGTTATCATGCTCTCGGCAAACTTTTTCAGTGACCCAAACAATGTTGGAGTGTTAGCTTTTTTGCAGCAAGTATCTGAAAAATATTTATTTACATGTTCAAAACCATCAATTCCAATTGCACTGTCTTTTTCTGAGTATATACTAAGGGTTTCTAGTGATCCATACCGAGTTATTGATGGATTTACCAAGAATTCTAACTCAGAGTTCACAATCAAATTCATGAAACAATTATTAAATCGGCGTCCCGATTTAGCAGAACATTATCCTGATTTGTGTAATTCTTCAGTGATTCTAGTACCTGGAAATCCCAAAGAAGACGAGCTAAACAATGATGCTTGTGTATTTATTGGGAAAGAAGATAATGGTATTCAGTCTCAATTGGTCCTTTCCCTGAGGAATAATGATATTGATACTTTTCGAACCACTCTATCTACGGCTTCAAACGATTCTGTAGTTGATCTATTTAGTCTTTTTTTACCATTATCACACAAAAATCGATTTTTTAGTATTATAATTGAAGAATATAGGATGCCATTATCAATTGAAATATGTTTTCCTCTTCTATTTGGTTTTTGGCACGAATTAGCAATAAATCGTATCAAGTCTGAAGAATTAGCTTTATATACATATTTTAAAGATAGGAAACTTACTACAAAATCTTTGGTTTCAATATTGAAAATTCTTCAATTCGTGTCTTTTAAAACCGAATGGCTATTCCAAAAAGTGTATGATTCCATGAAGTTCATTAAGAAAGAGAAAAAAATATTAGCTGTTTTGAGGTTTTTTTCTGTGATTGCTGTACAATCTGGGAAATGCTCAACTCAGTTTCTTGAACAAGTAATGAATAGTTTCAAAATTATGTCATCGAGTTGCTTTATATATGAATATACTCTTTTTATTAGGTGCATGTCAACCGAGTTACAGTTCACTCGAATGCACATAACTAGAATTAAAGAAATTTTTTCTAATTCTGGTAACAAAACAGCATCTTTGGCTAATCTTCACCAGATTGTAATACGTTTTGCATCACAGCCATCTCTAGTCTCTCGCAATTATTTAAATGAACTGAAAGATGTAATAATTCCATTTTTAACATCAGTTGTACCATCTTTGTTTTGCTCAGGATTACGGCTTCTGAATCAAGTTTCATTATCTTTAGTGGATTCGGTTATTGTTATGCAACTGAAAATGTCAACAGAACACATATTTAATCGATTTATAAGAATGTCATACAGTCATCCTGTTGTTTACGAGGTTATTACAACTATTCATTCGATTTTCCATAATCAATCATTAGAATCTCTTTACTCAATGATAAGTAGAGGCTATTTTTCATCCATGAGTATTCCAATCAGTTCTCCATCTTTTCTTGTACTTTCCGAGATCATTCCTTTGGTCTATCGGTACGATGATATGAATAATGAACATAGTAGCCAATATTTAAGTTTAATCAGAGAAGGATTTAACAGGAATTCAAGATTAACAGTTATTAGGAATTGTATGACATTGTGTACAGAAATATTAAAACAACCTCCGGTCTCTTTTGAATGTCAAGATATCATTCAAGAATCTTTGATTTCTTGGCTCTATAATAATGGATGTGATTCATACGTATATGATATATCAATAATGAGAGAATGGATTTTTTATTTGGTTAATCATTTAGAGAGTGTACATATTATAACCCTTCTTATATCTCAGTTTTCAAAGGTGATTCCGTCATCAATGTATTCATTTTATGGAATTGCATTGTTCACAAAGAATTGTAGTTATGATCCTATTGTTCTAGATATTATATCCACTGCTATTCAGACTACTACCGATCCGCTGTTTTGTTCATTATTAAAAGATTTGGTCCAACTTAAATCAGCCAAAAAAGCTTTCCATAGTCATTTTCTTTTTGAATAAACCAAATGTTAATATTCAAACATTTTATTCATTATATTTTCCTTTTTCTAATTCTTTTCTTGATTGTCTATCCGATTCGAGTATTGATTGTGACACATTATAGTTGGAAGTGGATATTTCTGCATAAAGGTGTTGATTCTCCCCCTTTGAAATCTTCATAATTGCATCATGCTGAGAAGCAATAAGCATTCCCATTTGTTCAATTTGGTCTTCTCTTTTCTGAAATAGTCTTTTAACAAGTGAAACCAATGTTTTAAGTTGCTCAAGCTGAGATATTAATAGCACCGGCTTTTGATCAGGAATTGGGAGGTTGTCTTCAATAGGTAGTGATAAAAGCTCTTGTCTCATTGTTGTCAAAAGCCGAGCTTGCGACGACAAATGAGTATTTGAGAAGATTCCTGGTTCAATACTAAATAAAATGAAGCTGCAGAATGATAACCCTTTTACATTTGTCATTTGTATATCAATGTGAGGCAAAGAAAATATTTCAAATAATGGAGCAAGGCGATCGATAATGGATTCGAGGGTATTTCGATAATTAGAACTCGATCCAAAAACTGATATGAATGAATGCAAAGAATTAACATTCATTAATACACTATTTAAAAGTGACGAATTAGTAATACTTTTCTCCATACTTTGTTGTTGTGTGTTTTCAATACTATTAATATGTTTTTGAAGCTGATTAACTAATTCTTCTTTTTCTGATAGTCTTGATTCAAGATTTTTCATCATATCTTTAGTTATCATTGATTCTTTCTGGCCTAACAGAGAATCCTTTAATACACCATTTGTTCTCTCCGATTCTTTGAGTTGCGAAGTGCATAACAAATAATTGGATCTCAGTGTCACTGCTTTTCCTTTGAGTTTATGATATTTTTTAGTTAGAAGTTCATGATTTTTCTTAAGAGAGTCAAACTCATTAAAAACAATAGTTTGTTGATTTTTTTCAAATTCTGAGGTTTTCTTGGCCAAAGTAGTGATTGTTTCTTTTAATGAATTGTTTTCATTAATGAGATCATTCATTCTGTTTGTCATAGTCTGATTCATATTTCTCATTTCTTCGTAATCATTTTGGTTTAACACTGAATCGTGTTCCATCCTTTCAGATTTGATTTTCTTTATCTCAGCTTTGAGTGATTTGTTGGTTGACTTTTGAGATTTAAACTCCCTATATATCTGTGAATACTTCTCATTTGATTTTTCAACAAGTGTTTTCATTGAATCGATTTCCAAGGCCTTAGTGGAACATGCTTGTTCATACTCGGCAATTCTGGATGTTAATTCAATAATTCTTGATGCATGATCTGTTTCGGATTCTTGATATAACTTTGTTTTTTCATTTAAGAAAATAAGCTTTGATTTCATTTCAATGTTTTCTTTTCTGAGAAAAGTAACTTCTTTCGATAGATTTTGTATTTCATCTTGGCACTCTTGAAGCCTATGAGTTATATCATCAAGATCAGCAACTTTTGAATGAAGTTCCCCAATTTCGGAATCCCTCTCATTATTCTCTTTCAATAATCTCCTGTTTTCTTCATTGTATTTCTGAATTGATCCTTGAAGATCATGAATTGTATTTTGTTCTTTCAATAATCTTTCTTCGTATTGCTTTGATTCATTCAATAATCCTGCTATTTTGACTGATAAAGAATTGATGGATAAAACATCACTTTCATGGTTTTGTTCTAAATCAAGTATTTGTTGTTGAAAACTCATATTAGATTCAACCAATTTAGATAAATTTTCTTCTAAATCTCGATTTTTCTCTTTCAATAATCGAAGTTGTTCAACATCCTGTGACAATTTTCGATTTGTATCAGTCAGTATTACATTTTCTTCAGTAATAATATGGAGTCTGCTTTCGACATTTCTTAATTCTTGCTCGCATTGTTGTTTCTTTTCAATATCTCTTTCGTTCTCTCTAACTAAATCTTGTAAAGCCTTAAGAGCTCTGCTATTTTGATTCTTCAAATCTAGCACGACTCTGTTTAGTTCAGTATTCTTATTCAGTAAGATTTCATTTTTCTTGATTTGCTCCTTTTCCGAATCCTTATTTATTGAGATCGAGTCATTAATCCTTCTTTCAAGATCATTTATCATTATTTTTGATTCTGTTTGGGAATTTTGTAACTGAATAATAATTGAGTTTTTGTTGTCTATCTCATTGAGTAGATCCCTCTCAAGATTGGCTATTGATTTTCTGAGGCTTTCATTCTCTTTATTTGCTTGATTCAATTTATTTACAAGATCACTGTTTGTTTCTTTCAAATGGTTACCTGCACTTTGTAATGATTGATTCTCTTTTTGGATTTCATAACCAAACTTTTCTGACTCAATTCGAGTTCTTTCAATTATTCCTTCAAGTTTTTTATTTGTCGAAACTAATTTTCTGATTTCATTATCTTTTTTAACAAGATCAGCAGTCAATTGGTCAATTTTTTGATTAAACTCAGAGAATTTACCATCATTATGAATAATTTCTTGTTTCAAAATAATGTTATTTTGTTCAATTTCGCTCTTTTCTTGCCCTACAGATATGATTATTGCTTCCTTTTGTCTTAATGTTATTTGAAGCTGATTATTTTCTATATCGGCCCTTGCCATTGTGCGATTTATCTCATCAAGATTTTCTTCGAAAGTTTGAATTCGAGAGTACATTTTCTCTATATCAGTTGTTAGTTTCTTTTTATCATTAAAGAGTCCCTTGTTTTCTTCTGAGAGTCTACGATTATTCCTTCTTTCATTCTCAAGATCCTCCTCATATTTGGAAATTTGTATATGCAATTGCTTCAATTCTTCACGGCAATCGTGATCTTTCTGTATTAATCTTGTATTAAAAGAAACAATGTCATTCTTTTGTGATTCAATCATTAATAAAAGTCTCATGTTCTCTTCCTGAACTTTAGCTAGTTCTTTATCATTTGTTTGCAATCTGTTATCTAATGAATCTTTCAAAGATTTCAAATCTTGATAATCCTTATCCATATGTTGAATTCTTAACGCTAATTCTGCTAATTGTTGATCCTTCTGATGATTATTAAAACTGGCTTCATTTTGATGAGCTATAAGATTTTCTTTGAATTTCTGTGTTTCGCGTGTAAGTATTGAATTTTGTTGATATAAATCATCATTCAATTCCTGAAGTCTCTTTGTATCATTATCTTTCTCTCGATTAATATTGATAATTTGGGATTTTAATTCCATGATTTCTTTTTCATATTCACTTTGTCGATTTCGGAAAATTTCAAGCTGTTCTTTGGCATTTTTCACAATATGAGTATGTGCATTGGACTGATTCAAAAATTCTTCATTTTCTCTCTTGATTAATAAATATCTATTCTCGCACTCTTCAAGTTCCTTTCTTAAAATAGTTCTTTGTTTCTTTAAACCACTATACTTCTGATTAAGTTTCTCAAAGTCTTTCATTAATTGAGCATGTTTTGTTTCAATAAACTCTTTTTCATTGAAAGCCTCATTTATATGATCTCGCATTTCCTTAATGTTAGACTCATTGCCTTTAATTTGTGTTTCATTTTCTTTGATGATATTTTCAGCTTTTGTAAGTTCTTTCTTTAATCTCCTATTCTCAGTTTTATATTCATTTCCTTTGGCGGATTTCTCTGATAATTTAGAATTTTCGGCTGAGATTTTCATCAATCTTGACTTACATTCGGTTAATTCATCCAATAATTCGTGATTCTTTTTCGTCTGATTTGACAATACTTCTATAATAGATTTCGATTTTGATGCTGTTGATGAGATTTCATCATGCATTTGATCTATAATAGATTTCTGATTCTCTTTTTCTTTGATACTTCTTTGGATAATTATGTCTTGCTCGTTTATCTTTGACTGCAAAGATTGGACTGTCAATGATAGTTGTCCAATTGCGATCTCTTTCTTTTCAATTGATGCTCTGAGATCACTATTTGTTGAAAGAAGTACTCGATTTTTAGATTCAGTATCTTCTTTGGCTCTGTTTACTTCTTCTAAAGAAGATCTTTGATCATTGATCAAAGATTCTAGTCTGTTAGCCAATGAGATAGATTTATCTGCTTCCATTCTTGAGAGATTTAAATCTTCATTTTTCATATCAATTTTTTGCTGCAGCGATTCATTTAAGGATTGCAGCTCGGATACTTTTTGATTGCTGCTTTCATTGATTCGATGAATCTCTCTTTTCATCTTATTAAACTTAGTGATAAGATCATTAAGCAAATTAATAAGTTGTTCAACATAAAACATTGGTGATGAAAGAGAATATGTTTCATGGCTCCCAGTTACACCACAATATAGTTCATATATTTTCATACCAATATCATCTTCAAACTTTTTAAGCTTGGAATTGGTTGAAATTAAATATTCAAGCATACTATCCATTGATGATGGTATAGAATTGCTAAAACCTCGAACCGAAGACTCTAATTTACGATAAAAACTACCAATCTTAGAGCTAAGTTCTGAGTTTTCCATCTTAAACCGTGCATTTTGTGATTCTAATTGTGATACTCTTGAGCATAAATTGGATGTCAAAATAACAATATCATTTGATTCTAATTCTGGAATGACTTCTCGGATAATAGAGCATGCGTGTGAACAATTTTTCATAAGATCTCTCTTTGAATTATCATATTCGTTAATATCATTGTTTAAACGGTTGATTGTTATTTCATTCTTTGCACACTCTGATTCATAATGTTTGATCGAATTTTTAAGATCCAAATTCTCACTCTGACATTCTTCTAGTTGATTAACAATCAATAATAATTTGTTTTCAAGAAATGAGATTCTTTGTTCATTATGAATTGATGTGGATGCAAACTTAGAGGTCTTCCTAAGCTGCTTTTTCAGTGTCCTATTTTCTTTTTCAATTGACTGATTTACCAAACTGCTTTCGTTAACTGTGCCTATACTATGAATGACTTTGGAACTCATTTCATTCACAATTTCATTGAGTTTTCCATTTTGTTTTCTGGCTAGTTTTAGCTTCTTTGTCAATTCTTGGATTCGCAGTTCGTGTTTCTCTTGCATTGATGCCTTTAATTCAAGTTCAGACATAACAACCTGAGTTTTTTCAAGTTCTTGTTCAATTTCCATTGCAACAGATTCTATTTTTTCAAGAGATTGTACTTGATTCAATAAACGCCTATTTTCTTCAATTTTTGAATCAATTTCTGCTTCTAGATCTTGAGAATATGCCTTGACATTATTGTATTCTTCAATAATGAAAGCAACTTTTTCATTCAAATTAATCCTGCTCTTTGTATCATTCAAATCAATATCCACTTTCATAACCATTTGATTGATAGTTACCAGTTCCATTTTCATTCTTTCTGCTTTTTGTTCATATGTTTCAAAAACATGTTCAATGTTTTGATCATCATCTATATCATCAACAACATCTAATGACACACTTAATCTTTCTCTAAATTGCCTTATTTCCGATTTTAACTTGCTTTTTTCTTGTTGGAGCTTTTCAAACCAAGAATTAATCTCTTGTATCCATATTTGAAAACCAGATAAAGACATTTTTGTTTCTGACCCAGGGAAAATCTTTTTGTGAAGTAGAAAAACACCTTTTAGAGTCAGATTCAAGCTGGATTTGAGTTGTTGGTTAGTCATTTTCTGTTTATTAACAACAGAAACTGTTTGTTCTAGAATACTTGTCTTCTTTTGCAAATCATCAATTAAGCTTTGTTTCTCAAGAATGGTTGAATTCAAAAGATCATCTTGGTCGAAATAAGACTCTTTATCAATTCCACTATATACAATACCGGAAATGGTTAGTGAATTCGACATGTTACTAAATTTGCTTTGAATTTCGGAAATCATCCGATTCAATTCATTAATTTGTTCAATCAATGATTTCTTCTCTTTTGATAGCGAACTAATTATACCATCCTTCTCCAATAATTTGCCCTCTATTTGAGAATTACTTTGCTCTAAATCAGTGACTTTTTTAAGGATTTCAATTGTATTAACCTGTTGAATTTGTACTTGACGGTATCTTTCATTTAAATCTAATAACTCTTGTTCCTTTTCACCTAATAATCTCTTCAAATCGTTGTACTTATCATCAATTTCTCTAAATAACACTAACTGCCCTCTAACTTCATCATTTTTCATTTTTGTTTCCCTATTTTCGTTTTCTAATCTTGTTATCTTCTCATTCATATCATTAAGCTCACTAAGTTTCTTCTCTTTGAATGAAACATCTGATTGTAGAGTTGTGATTCGAACTTCTAATGAACGAATTCTATCTTCTAATGCCTTTTTTTCCGATTCATCTCTCAAACGAAGCTGTTTTTCTGATGATATGAAAGATAATGAGTCTCCGTACTGATCACTATCAGATTTCTTATCATCTAATTGATTGACTTGGGTTGAAGAAGCTTGAATCTGAGAAATAAGCGACTCGTTTTTCTTTTGGACATCAAATAAAAGTGCTTCTTTTTCTCTAAGATCATTAGCCAGTTTCTTGTTTCTATCTGTTAAAGTCCTAATTCTATCTTCGACAATCTTTGATTTTTCAAAACCACTTTGGGAATTAGCGACAATGCTTATTTCATTGATGCGAGACATCTCTTCTTCAACTTTTTGGCTATACTCTTGTTGTTTAATATTCAGCATTTTCAAATGATCACATTCTTGTTGATAGAGATTGTTTTCGTTTTGATAATGAAGAATTGTTGATTTCAATTCATTATTCTCCTTAATAATTTCTTCGATTTTTGTATCAGCAGTATTGAGATCTTTCTCTATATTGCTCAAATTATGCTTAGATTTCGCCAGCTCCAATTCACATACTTTTAATTCTTGTTTGGTTTTGTTAAGATCAGAAATCAAGCTTTCATTTTGAGTTTTCAAGTTTAAATTGTGTACTTTCAGTTCAGAAACATGAGTAGAATCAGTATCAGTATCACTATCAAATTGGGTTCTCATGTCTGCATTAATCTTTCTTTCATTCGCTAATTCTTGGGTTCTTAAGTGAATTATATTATCTTTTTCTTCGTTCTCCTTTTCGAGAAGTCTAATTTTCATCAATAAAGATTCTAATTCATTTCTTATTGTTTGATTCTGATTTTTTGAATCAGCATTATCCTTTATTTGTTGCATTAGCTCTTCGTTTTGTTTAGATAAGCGATCATTAATCTGAGATAACTCTTCAATTTGAAACCTTTCAAACCTTTCGGCTGCCTTCCTCCTAAACTCAATAGATATTGTGTTTCTATTTAATACAGCAAGATGAGGTAGAGAAAATGTAGTAAATAATAATGAATCTTCATCTTTTCCGATAGGTGTTCCTTCAATGTCAAGATTAGATAGAGAAATTATTGGTTTCAAGTTCAAAATCATTCTCTTATCATTCAACGGATTGTATGCAATTCTAAGTGTTTTGATACGTTTAAGTTCTGAAATACCAGATGTTATATTTTCTATTATATTATGATTAAGGCATAGAACTTCCAAAGTTGGGATTTTGTATAAATCGGTAATCTTAGAAATCTCATTATAACTAAGATTCAATCTCTTCAGATTCTTTAATGATTGAAGCGGAGATAAGTTTGAAATAGAATGTCCTATCAATGATAAATCAGATATCATGAAAAACTTTTTAAGCGGCTCAATTCTGAATATCTTTCCAACTTTCGGACTGTAATCAAATCTTATGACACTAATTTGAGATTTTTCTTGGTTTTCAAGTTTCGAAGAAAGAAAATTATCATTAAAAACGATTAAGGGCCCCGGGTTCTCACCAACATTCATATTCTAATTGTAAACGGACACATTTTTTGTACCAAGATCCAAATAATTCTTTTCTATCTTTGTGCTAATAAACACTTTTTAAATAGATATTCGAGATCCAATTAGTAACCATAGTTTTAAGAAACATGATTATTTTTTGCATCAAAAATTCGGCGTTAGAAATGATAGCCCTTCATTTATTATCCCCAAATAAATCCATTAATTCCAAATCAATAAGAGTTTTCATCATTTTCACGATCAATCTTAACTTATTAATCTATTTTTAAAATTTAAAAAAACTACCATTAATTCCTTTTAATGCTTGATCTAAATCAAGAATCAATCTTATCTATTGATATAATTGGGTTGATGAAAACTGACATAAATTATGAGTATCCTCACACCTCTATCAAATGATCCTGTTAGCATGGCAGAGTATGCGCAAAAGCTTGGTTTATCCCCAACTTGTTTTGAATGTTCGGAAATATATTCGTTTGATCCCGAAGTTTTGCAATTTGTCCCTCCAAACGCTCGTGCTGTCATTTTCCTGTTTCCTATTGGCGAATCAAGCGGATTTTTGGAAACCAGGCATATGAACGATGGACCAGTTGAAGGCACCGCTCCATGGTTTTCAATACAAACACTGGGGAACGCCTGTGGAACAATTGCTGTTTTGCATACGATATTCAACAGCCTTGATCAATTTGATGTTGTTGAGGGATCTTGGCTCCATGAATTCATTGCAAAATCAATGGATATGTCTCCTCAAGAAAGGGCCAGATTTATCGAGTTTGATAATTCGGTGAAAAGAATTCATGAAAATGCTGCTATGGATGATAGCACCCCAATCATTGAAGAAGATATGAATAATCACTTCATCGCATTTGTTCCTTTCGAAGGAAAAGTGTGGGAACTCGATGGGAGAAAACCCCAACCCATATGTCACGGACCCTACTCAGACTTCCTGGTTCAAGCAACTGATGTTATCCAAAGAGAGTTCATCCCTCATGTCGATGATATCATGAGAACATCAATGATCGCCTTCTGCTCTACGAAGTAAACAAACTGAAAAGTGATTATTTTTTATGCACTCAATTTTGTGTTTCTATCGGAATTATTCTCACAAAATTCATTATTCAAATGGATTTAAATCAATCCTCACTAAATCACAATTGCAATTCCATAATCAATTTCTTTATGTCTCAGCTGATGAACAATATTCAAGACATTTCCGAAGTAAAGATTCGGTTCCGGGTTCCAGTGATACCTGGGATAATGGTTTATCAAATAATTGAAAAAGCCTTTTTTGAGTTCATAAAAGAACCAAATGTGCTTGATATTAATGAGAGTATTGTTATTGTAGGAGATTTGCATGGTCATTTATTAGATTTGCTGAGAATTATCAAGGATAATGGTCTCCCGCCTCTTCAAAAGTACTTGTTTTTGGGAGACACGATTGATAGGGGAGAGTTCTCGTTTGAAACAATATTATTTATTGCCTGTATGAAGGTGGTGAGGCCTGAATGCGTGTTTTTGCTGAGGGGAAATCACGAGTTCGAAGAATATGCCATGAATGAGGGTTTTCAAAGCGAAATATCATCTATATATGATACTGATGTGGTTTGGAAAGTTTTTATGAATCTCTTTTCCGCTCTTCCTTTGGCAGCAAGAGTTTTTTCTACTTTTTGTGTCCATGGCGGAATAGGCCCTTCAGTAAATGAGTTGAATGAAATAGAATCGATAAAAAGACCAATCAAGAACTATTCCTCCCCTATTGTTCGAGATTTGTTATGGTCTGATCCAAGTGATCAGATTCAATGCTATTTGCCATCACAAAGAGGATGTGGCAGTCTATTTGGAGAAGCATGTATTCAGAAATTTTTGAGAAATTGTCATTGTACATCAATGATTAGATCTCATGAATTTGTTGAAGAAGGAATACGGACACATCATCATGGTTTGACAAACACTGTATTCTCTTGTTCAAATTATTGCGGATCTTCTAACAATGTTGGAGCCATAATAATAATTGATGGAAAAGGAGAACATCATACCGTTTTTTATTCTCCTCTTAAATATCTTAAAAGAAAAGATGTTAAACTTGTTCAGACCACAAATGAAAGTGTTTTTTGTCCAATTCTAAGACCTCCATCCATTACAAAGCTGTGTAATTCAAAAATTTTACCAGAACTGGGTGAAAAATGCAAGTCTCAACCCAACACAGGGTCATTTTTACCAGTTATCAGTAGGACTACCCCTCTTTGTGCCTTAGGAGGGTCGTCAAGAAAACAATTCTCAATCACAAAAATTGAAATGAACAAGTTTGTATTTAAAGACATTGGTAAAAAATGTGTTAGAAAAGCATCATTCTAATGAACAATACCAGCCTCGATATCGTTTATAATACTCTTTATCTCTTCTATATTCTTGCATGTGCCAAGGCGTTTCCGCATTTCTCCATTAGTACCTAAATCATTATCGAAAAAGTAGAACATATGCCTTCTAGCAGCTTCAAAAGCGCCTCCAACATCTTCATATATTGATAGATACTCGCGTGAAAATTCAAATCTAGAAATTCTCTTTTCTGTTTGAAATACTGTTGGATTCTGAAGGAGTGCTTGTCCTATCATAACACCGGACGCACCTGTTTCCAAAACTATCTGATTTGCCTGGTCTAATGTCTGTATTCCTCCATTTGCTATCACAGGAATGGTCACCGCACTTACAACTGCTTTTATAACAGCTAAATGAAGTGGTCCGGCTTTGTCCTGAATTGCAGGTCTTCCATGAACAGAAATCAACGATGCGCCTGCTTTTTGTAATGCTGAAGCAAACTCTGAAGTTAATTCCGGATCAACTTCTCCATTTGCATTTGATAGGGCTCTAATCTTAACAAATAGGGGCTTGTTAATTTTTGTGGTGATTTGTGTTACTAAATCAATAACATCCATTCGCTTTTTTTCTGTATCTACCAGAAAGTAGCCAAATGAACCCCTTTTGGCTACTTTTTGACAACATCCCAGATTCAAATCAATGGCTTCACACAAATCACATAAAGAAATTGCTGTTGAAACCAAATCCGAGTCTATTGAACCAGATATTTGGCAAACCAATGGATGATCTTCCTGTTTGAGTTGAAGAATTGACTGCCTATATGTCTTGCTCATGTTCCATTGGTTACTATTAATCATTCCAGTCCAACAAATTGACACTCCATATCTCCTAACTAATAGCCTAAACGCAAGGTCGCCTAACTCTACCATAGGGGCTAAAAAAACAGGGCATCGATCTTTAAAAACACTTAATATTGGATGAACCTCCATTAGAGCTATCGGTGCTTCTTTACAAAATGTAAACTTTTAACGATAAAGTCTTTGAAAAATTGAATGCTATATGTTAAAACGATGACTGAGTTTCTTGTTGTACTACTTATCTTTCTTGTCTCTATAATTGCGATGTTGATTTGTGCAGTATGGAAATCATCGATTCATGTTAAGTTTTGGAAATTAGATTTTAATATGGATTCATTTTTCATTGGACCATTTTGTGGTGCAATAATTGTCCTTCTATTTGGTCTCATTCCTCTTAGCGATGCATTGAAAGGTCTTTGGTCGTTCTCTGGACTCAATCCTGTTGGTATTTTAACATTGTTTTTCTCAATGGTTTATATTAGTAAGTATCTTGATACAACTGGTTTTTTTCAGTTTTGTGCAATATGGTCACTAAGCAAATCTGGCAAATCAAGTACAAAATTGTATTTTATCATATATGTTGTGGTCTCCATATTAACAATATTCACTTCAAATGATGTTGTTATATTGACATTTACTCCATTCATCCATTATTTTACAAAAGCAGCAGGCATCAACCCCGTTCCATTTTTATTTGGAGAATTCTTTGCAGCAAATACTTGGAGTATGATATTTATCATATCGAATCCAACAAATGTTGTTCTTGGAACTGCGTTTAAGATTTCTTTTAGTCAATATGCTAAAGCAATGATTTTGCCATCAATTGTAGGTGGTGTTTCAAACTGTTTAATACTCTTTTTCCTTTTCCGAAAGAATATCCTTCAAGAATTCAAGCTGAATAAAGAATTAGGGGATCCTATGCAACATGTTAGGTCAAAGTTTGACATGTATGTAGCATTGGCTTTTACCTCAATTACCATATTCTTTATGGCTGTCAGTTCAACATCATGGTTTAAATATGAAATGTGGCATGTTTCCGGTGTAATGGCAGCAACTCTGCTTTTATATAACATATTCAATGATATTTTCCTTCGTAATCCAAAAGACCCCGTTAAGATGAAACAGATTTTTTCCACTTTGCCATATCCAATTATTCCATTTTTGCTATCATTGTTTGTATTGGTTAATGCATTGAAACTCAAAGGATTCTTTACATCTATTGGTGAAGCTGTTGCTCCTTTAGCCAATATAAATGAACCTATTAGTATAACACTGTTTGGGGTATTGTCGGTCCTCTCTGCAAATATTCTAAATAATATACCAATGTCTGTTGCCTATGTACCCATTATTCAAGCAACTAAGAATCCTCCCAGTCTAGGAGCAGTGTATGCTGCCGTTGTGGGATCTAATTTGGGAGCGAACCTTACTCCTCTTGGCGCTCTTGCCGGAATAATGTGGTTAGGCATCTTAAAGAGCCAGAAAATTCACATAGGTTTTATGGAATTTGTGAAGGTTGGATTTATTGCTACTCCAATATGTTTTGCTTGTACAATGCTACCAATGGTATTGATGAATAAATAGATAAATTTCATTTTAAGTAGTAATATGCGATTGCAGATGCTGCTATTCCTCCCAAAATTAGTAATTTTCCATATGATGGTTTGGTTGTCTTGGATGATAATATCGACTCGGTTTGATTAAAAACAAGGTCAATATCCCAATCCTTGTGTTTCTGAGCTTTTTCAACAAATGTTGGACCATCTTCATATGGTATTTGAAAAACATGAGCCAATGAGAGAGCAAAAAAATAGTCCATAAACCTATGAGAATTCATCAATAGCTGATCCCATATCAAATACAAGGCAGGCGATTCATATTCATCAGCGAAAAAAAGAAGCTTCCACCTAAGAGCGAAATGAAAAGAAGAAAGATTAGAACTAGTTAATGATTCATATATTGTAGGCGAATGAACTTGAATCATACTATCTAATTGCAAAAACATGGCTTCTGATTCAGAAGGATCCATCAATGATGATGAAATATCAGCATATAAAAGAAACTCTCTGGTAAGATAATATGAAATTGATTCTGCAAGTTCAATTGGCAATCCAATCCTTTTAATAAATAGCAAACCCAGTGCATAAGTATGCAACATAAATCGATCAAAACCTTGAGTATATACCAATGATTCAACACACAAAGAAAGCATACATAAAACTCGGTATGCAATCTCCAATACATTTTCTTGAAACACCATTTCAATACCAATGTTTTCACATGTTTTTTCAAAAAGGAAGTGGGATCTTTTAACATCTGCTTGAATTGTTTGCGATTCGCTTGGAACAAAATCCAATGGGTTAATATCAAACCCTCCTATTCTTTCATTAACTAAATCAATATAACGATGATGTAAATCAATGATTTGCTCCCCGAAAGTAGTTCCATTAAACTCAATGATCCCAAAATGTATCATCCATGAAAAAACTCTAATGATTTGGTCTTTGGAAATGTCTATCCTACTAATAAACTCATTTACATCACTTAAATTCATTAAACAATCATTGCTGTTGTTTATTTTGATGGAAACTTCGGTTATAAGTTCCTGCTTAAACTTTTCCATTTTATTCTTTTTTACAAATTTGGACAGATTTTGTTCCTAAAACAACACAATTTTTGGACAAATCGATCAGCGCCCTGTTCTTAGTAAGCCAATCCACTCCAAGGATCACCATATCCAGAGGTCCGTCTAAAATCACGAAAGGATTTGCCCATACCTGTCCCTCAATAGTTACTGTCAATGAGTGTATCTTTCCTATGGACTTCTGTGTGCCAACACCGACTGTCAATGTACGGCATCGGGTATCTATTAAGTACTCTACTCCGCACTCTTTTGCTATGTCGATTGGAAGTATGGATATCTGAGCCCCTGTGTCAAGCATTGCGAGCAAATCTTTATTGCCGATTTTCACTTTGATGTATAGCAGACTAAAAGGGACGAAAGCCTCTGGCGTGTTTTCATAAGCGTATGTAAGATTATTGTCTATTTGCTCTTTCCTTATGGACTGCTCAATTTTCCTCTGTTGCTCAGCATCATACATTTCACTGATATATTTATCAGTCTTTGTGGTAAAAAAGGCATCGAAATACAATATTTTGCCCAAATCTAAACTGGAAATCAATGTATCGGGAGGAATAATACTTCCATTGATGCAAATAGTCACTAATTCAGGAGGATATGACTTAATCGAAGCAACTATAGCTATCATCATGTTAATGTCAGAGTCTTCCTCAAGTTCAACTGGAATTGGTTCAGAATCCCGGTCTGTTTTAACAAACACAATCATTTAATGGCAAAAATCCAGTACAAAATTGTTCAGCCAATTATACACCCGCACAAGCTAAATGGCTTGAAAAGAAACCGAGATCGAGATCCTTCTTCATATATTAACACTATATTTGAGCAAAAAGAAAGAAAGAGGCAATTACAAGAAATGATAAAAAACGAAAAAGATACAAATAGGGCAATTCATGATGAGATTGTAGGGATTGAGAAATTCATTGAAGATTACAATTTGAAAAGCTTGAAAAATCATCCATCTTTAGAGAGATATGCTAAGGGTCCTAGTGATTTTAACAGCTTTTTAGTTGGGTTGTCGAAACTAAATGACTCAATAGTCACTAAAGAGTCATATATACATGATGAAGGATCAATGCATATTATAAAGGATAGAGATGGTTCATTGATTGAGTTTTTTAAAGAAGGGTTTAGGATTAACCATGGCGCTTTAAAGAAGTACACTAATCCGATGAACACAATTGTCCTTGAATCTTTAGAAAAAGGCATATTTCCTCAGTATTTATTGAACGACTATCCCAATGGGTGTTTTTTTTCTGCTATAGATCACAGATATCTTCCTGATCTATCGAAGAAAGGAAATAGAATTTCAAACGAAGATCGAATTTTTGATCCTCTTCCATTGCCAGACAATGGCGAGTTGGGAAAAGGAGAAGGAAAAATTAAAATTCGTTTCCCCTCTGGAAGTGAACAAATAATAAGGGTCAATCACTCCACAACAATCGAAAGCATATATTGCATACTTTTAGAAAATCTTGGTATAACTGGCTTTGATTTGTATAAAACTACATCATCTGAAAAACTTGATCATCAATCAACTGTTCTTGACTATAGATTGTTTCCACGGGGCATGCTGTATATGAAGTGAATTTTTCTTCATACATGTCAATGTTTTTAATATCAGCTTTTTGATTAACTAGATACTCAACAACACAAAGATGACCATAATGAGCAGCAAAATGGAGAGGGGTTTTTTGTACTACTTCATTTTGGGTATTGTTAGCTCTGTTCTCATGGAAAAACCTTAACAAATCTAAGTCATTATAACATGATGCTAAGAATATCACCTTTGAAGAAACCCTCGGCAAGCATAATCGAAAAATATCAATTGATCCTCCACAAAAAACACACTCAATGACTGATTGATCGAGTTTAAACAGTATTGTTATCAAAAAGAACTTGAACAAAAAAAAACTGATCCAAAAAACCACAACAACCGAGTAAACCAAATTCAAGATTCAAGATTTTTTCGCTTTCAATAATATTGCTTTATCTTTGAAGAAGCTAGGATACTGATTAACTTTTTGAATCATTTGTATGTCATTTTCAATTGTACAAGGTTGATAATCTGTTTGAATCAAATCCAATGATAGATCTAATGTATTTGAGCAAATTTCATTTTCTGTATTCTCTTTTGGAGCCATTTTGAATGATTAATGGAAGATATCCTTTTGAACATTTCCTTATCCTATGAGTTTTCAAATTTCCTTCAAAACAATAAATAATTTTGTCAATAAAGATGAGAAAAAAATTTCAGTTCTGCTAAAACTTCCATTCTGAGAATTTTCAATGGAGCTCAATAATCAATACATTCTTGATAGGTCTATATATTCTCAAGTTGACTAATGCATTGATCATAAAAATCAGTATCATAGATTCTCAATATTGGACTTTCTCATACCAAGCATCTCACTTTTATCCACTTAATCAAATTTCAAGATATCAAAGTAAATTCGGAAGCATGCTCATTAGTTAAATGATAACACATATCAATATAGTCAGATGATTGGTAATTCTTTGGGATCTTTCTGGAGAGAAGAAACTAAGGGTAATTTCTGTTGTGAATGGGAAATTCTTATTTAAATGTTTTTGCTCATATGTTTTTCTTTGTCGTTTGAGGATTTGGGGAAAGATATTCCCGAATTGCTCATTAAAATTCCTGTTACTGTAGTTTTTATTGGTAATCATAAAGCACTTTCTTCGGATACAATTAGTTCCAAACAAAAAGAACAATGGTTTACAGATTTATCTCATCGAATAGAGCAAATACAAATGAAAAACAATCCACATTATTTTACTGATGAGATCTCGAATTCTTCATCAATGTTTTATCGTTTTCAATTTAGTAGCTACTCACTTCCTTCTACTGATAATAATGAATTTGAAAACATTTTGAAATTGGTAATGAGAGGGGAATCGAGTACGGTTCATCCAATTGTTGTTAACACAGTTTTACAATCTTTAGTTGATTTCTACAAGATTCCCGGGATTGTGGTTTTCGTAATTTGTCCTATTAATGGAAAGTATAGTTATTGTGAAGGTGTTGAGAATCCTCAAAACCTTTCAAAGGTATCACATATGAAAAATTGGCCATTTGATCTTATTCTTGATACCAATTCATTATGGAGTTCCCAAATATCTGAGGCTATTAAAAAAACTAAAAAGGCTGACTTAACATTCTTCTCTGGGTGGGCTAACTCTGATGATTTTGTCTCAAGAATGGTTGGAAATGCTGAGTTAAAAAATGAATTGAAAACAAAAAGTTTTAGAAATTTCCCTAGGTGCTCAAATAAATGGTTTTCAAATGGAAGGATTCTTTGGTTCGATATTTCTGAGATTGTATCATCTGTATCTGATTCTGCTCCTACTAGTTCTCTTTCAAAAGCTGAGTTAGAGATAGCAAATTCGGAAGAAGCTTTCCAAACACTTTGCCTTGATTCCCAGTCAATCACACAAAGTGAATATTGTTTTAGTCTTAAAAACTATATTGCTGAATTGAGGTCATTTTTACATCAGCAAACAAACCTTTCATCAAAAGCAATGACCATCCTTGGAAAGATATCTGCTAATCTCATAAATGGCATTAAAGAAGTTGTAATTCCTCCTTCTCCCACCTTTCTCACAGGGTTTTCCCAGAATTTTGACTTTTCTGCTACTGTATTTGATGATAATGATGATTTGTTTAATGAAACCGAATATGAAAGCATTTTGCAAACATATCTATTTCCTGGTGTTACAATTAATTTCCGAAAAGACAAATCATCTTTATTAGAATGGTCGGCAATTGGTTTGCCTGTATACACCAAATCATATGATTGCTTTGATATAGTTTATTATCCTCATAAAGGATCCCCTTCATATAAATGTATTGACCCTCTTCATTTCCGAGAATCTTTGAGCGCATTTGACTTAACTCATGATGTTACCACAATGAATAATATTACTTCAAGAGATATAATATCTAATATTGTTTTTGTGAATTCTACAAACCCGATTTTACTTACAAAGTTTTCAAGTGCTTTTGCACTAGACTATGTTTCCCTCGGAATTATGACATCTGGTTATTATGATATCAACCCCATTCTGCGATCAAATCTAGTGCATATGTATGGACTCACACCGACAGAGAAATGGTATTCATTGTCCATTATGAGTACATCATCCAGCCACACTACCCTGTCCACCTTATCTCGAGATGCTGCTTACAGAAACTGCTTGAGATCAATACTAGGGAAGACTCGGGAAAAAATCATCAGAAGGATTAGGAACATACAGAATTTATTAGTGCTGGCGAGAGAATATGGTACAGATACAATGAATTTCTCAATTTCTGCATTTGAAAAGCAGGTAGAGCTGTTCTCCGAATCGATATCGGAAGTTTTGAGCCTTGCAGAGATGTTTGAATTCGAATCAATGAAGAATGCCCTATTCGCGCTGAAAGAAAAACAGAAAGTCTTCTCAAAGCAGCTAAAACTTTCTGCTCAGGACTTGGAAGACCAGCTCTGTGCTCAAGCACCAGGTGTGATTGTCCAGAAAGAAGTAACAATGTTGGACAAATTAGACAGATTCGCAATCCTCACATTCCCATTCTGGATGTCATTCTTCTTCTTTGGAGTTGTCAGCTCCCTTATTGTTGCCACGAGACGATTAAAACTTAGCTAAATACACTAACTTAAGAGATATTCAAGTCATTTACTTGCCCTTCTTCTTTTGTTCTTGAGCTGCCTTCCTCTCATTAGCTGCGCGAGCTTCTTCTTCCATGAAAGCATTAACAATACGTTCCTTAACAACTGAAGCGCAAAACATTCCACCGTATGGGCGGCTAACAGTTCTTTGATTCTTCTTCATACGACGAAGTTGAGCTGTTTTAATATGAGGAATACCGGCTAATGGCTTTCCTGTTTCAGCGCATTTTGGTCCCTTCATTCTCTTTTCGATATATTGAGCAACAAGACGATTTCCGGGGGTGCGAACTGGACGAACTCGGTTACGAAGAGTATGATAAGGATTACTGCGGCGAAGTGTGAATCGGTTGTCCACCATTTGAACAAAGGTCGACCATAACCGTTAATTTCGGTTTTTTTTAGAGTATTTTGAATGGTTTACGCCCAGTTTATGCGGTTATGGCCGATCCTTTCCAATGTCGCTTGTTCAAACCGAACGCGCTTTTCAGAAGCAGCCACAACTTTTCCTCGCTTCGAAAAAGAATTCTGCTCAAAACAAGCAACGTTATGTTAAGAGTATCGGTTTAAAGATCGAAACTCCCAAAACCGCTGAAGAGCGCGATTATATCGATCAAAAATGCCCATTCACCGGCTCTGTTTCTATTCGTGGCAGAATGCTTCGTGGTGTTGTTGTTTCCACTAAGATGCGTAGGACAATTATCGTTCGCCGTGACTATCTTCAATGGATTCGTAAATACAAGCGTTTTGAGAAGCGCCACACAAAGATTCCAGCCCATTTAAGCCCAGCTTTCGATGTTAAGGAAGGAGATCTTGTACAGATTGGTGAATGCCGCCCATTATCAAAGACAGTTCATTTCAATGTCGTTTCAGTTAAGCCATCTGCCGTCGGTGCTGATAAGAAACAATTTAGAGTTTTCTAAACTCAAATTTCTTGGATATCATTTTTTTCTTCAATTGCATTCAACAAAGCTCCAAGAGCTTGAAGGATATCATTTTTTGAGTATTTATTTGATGTCTTGAATGTATTAGTGAATTTGGAAAAGTGTGGAAAGAGCCATTTATATGAATGCACGATTTCCATATTTGTTTGTCCAAGTGTTTGAGAAATGTGCAAAGCTAATTCTTGGTTGTTGGAAAAACACTCTAATGCATATATGCAAATTTCTCTATAATATTCTGGCTTGGAATCATCGCATGCATACTTAGATATCGAAAAAATATGATAATTTGAGACAATATAATTGAATCTTAAAGACCAAATGATCATTAATTGTACTACTGACAAACTAACAACTAAATTCTCATGAAATAGAACTTTGGATAATAATGCAAATACATCTTGGGGAACATCAGTGGGATTGCATTGTGATAGTAAATAAATTCTCACAAATAAAAACCCTTCCATATAATCTATACTAGTATTATGAAACTTATTATATAGCATGGAACTGGAAATAATTTCACATTCTTGGTGGGCTATATCAAACAATTCCTGTGGTTTTTCGCAGATCCATTGTATGCTATCAAAATTTTCGGGTGGTGATGTTTTAGACAAACACAATAATATTGAACTCTCATTCCATAACTCGGGGTAAAGCATACAAGAAGATTTGATATCGAAAATGGTAATAAATGGCTTTGAAAGAATCCAATCAACAAAATCAGATATTGGTATAACTTTTTGGATCTCAGCGGATGTTAGCATCATACCAATTGCACACTTCGCAGGGAAATCTTTGACCCTGGTAATAATTTTTGGGGTTAATACTGACATAATTGAATGAGTAGCACAAAAAATTCTCAAGAGAAGCTCTCCAGAATCAATAGATTGTGATGCTGTAGCAAAAATCAATGGATCAATAGAATTTGGATTCTGATCGACATAATCCGTAAATAACTGCGGGTTATGAAGAAAAATAAGTAATAAAACAATTGATATCTTAGATGATGAGAGAGAACAGAGAGGAAACAATACATTAAAAACGTTATGAACTTGCAACAAGTAATCAAAGCAATTTGGGCTTGATTTCAACGCTTGATATATAATTTGTATTATTGTCTCCTTTATTTGAGTATTTACTCTGATATCAGACAGGTGCGAACACAATAATATAGATTTCGACATAATAATCTCAGAGTGTTTCGATATATACGAAAGAATTTCTAAATACTTGTCATTTAAATTTGGAATCGGTGTTTTTGGCAATGAATCCAAAACACTAATCACCTTTTTCTTCTCTACTTCCATAAAAATGGAAAACGATTTTTTAGGATCTTCCCAAGATAGTGGGAATCAGTTCAAATACTATTTTTCTAGATCTAATTTTCCGCTTGTGGTTCATATTCCTACTAATAGATATTTTTTTAAGCACTGGGAAGTCAAACCAGCAGCTCCAATTGCAATTGTTGTTATTGTAATATTTGGAAATTTGGTGTTTTATTATTCTGTGGGTAGATATATTCTTTCTGAGACTATAATGATATCAAAAATAGTATTATTGTTAATTCTATCTACACTGTTTTTGATTTCATACTTGAATACTGTGTTTTTTGATCCAGGATTCATTCCTTATAATTGGTATTTGACCAAAAAGAACTCGTATTCTTGGGAAGAACAGATTAATAATATTGCATTTACTGAAGACCACTTTAAAATTCAAGCAAATGCTTTTGATAAACCACCAAATTGCTCATTTTCCAAAACATATGGAAGATATATAATCCGAGGAGATCACATTTGTGGTTTTGTGGCAAATTGGATTGGTAAGAGAAACCATAAGCAATTTTTTTTAATGCAATTATATGGGTTTTTATTATCTCTAACATTCATTATATTTTATTTGATTCCTTCTACCAAAGAATCGCTTAGGTATGATTATTTGCAATCAATAGCTATGTTTTTACAGTTCGTTTTTTTACTCTACACTATTGGAAATGGGTTGACAACATATGTTGACTTTTTGAATGGCAGTACATCAATTCAACAATGGAAAGGCATTCATGTTGTTAAGAAACCATGGAAAGAACAAATGAGGGAAGTATTTGGAAATGATAGTATGATTTTTTGGTTATTACCAACATACCCAGTGTTTTAGTGCAAATTGGTCTTTTGTAAACTCACATTGAAAATCTTCGGCTCTGTTTGATTTTTAATGTCGAACGAAATCCCGAAATTTGGCGATATGTCATACTGGGATGAAGGATATAAAACTGGAGAAGCACCAAAAGAATGGTTTGTGCCATATTCATTAATTTCTGCATTCATTGAAAAAAAAATCAGCAAAGAAAGTAAGATTCTGGTTATTGGTTGTGGGACATCATCGTTATCAGTTGAGATGTTCGAGTCTGGATATAAAAATACTGAAAGTATGGATTATAGCCCACAAGCTATTAATGAAATGAGTGCCAATTATCCAAATATGATATGGAAAGTTGAAGATGTTCGCCAAATGTCATATTTAGATGGCGAGTTTGATGCAATTGTGGATAAAGGAACCCTAGATTGCCTCTTTTTCCTCGACGAAACTAACGAAAGTGTTCTGAAAATGCTCTCTGAAGTGTATAGGGTACTTAAGCCAGGTGGAAAATACTGCGTTGTAACATGTGGGCACCCAATGCAAAGAGTCAGTGTATTTACCTCTAACAAATCTCTCAAATGGTCCGTGTCAGACTGGGATGAGTACGAGCCACCTAGTGGTAACTGGACCCACCCCTCAGCCTACCTCTACTGTTTACAAAAAGAATAACCTATTAAAGCTTGCCACTTTTTCATAATAATTATCGTACATTATCAAATTAAAATGCATTCTTCGACAGAGATTCATAATTATATTATTGATCGTTTAATAGGCAATGGTGCTTTTTCTGAAGTATATTTGGCTGTTCATAAGCTGATTGGCACCAAAGTTGCAATTAAAATCATCAATTATGAAAGAATTGGTGAGGAAGATTTAATTTGCCTTATAAGAGAAATTACAATTCATTTACAACTTGAGCATCCAAATATTGCATTTATGTATGAATTTTTTATTGAATCTCCATATGTTTATATAGTGATGGAGTACGTTACTGGGGGTACATTACTGGATCACATCAATGGAAAACGAAATATTGCTGAGAATACCGTAAGAAATTATTTGATTGATATATTAAGCTCTTTGTTTTATCTTCATCGAGGTAGATCAGTTTCTCATCGAGACATTAAACCACAAAATATACTTATATCCAATGAGGGTGCTTTAAAATTAATAGACTTTGGGTTTAGCAATTGTATAAACAGCAAAGGATTTGATTCTTTTGTTGGAACCCCTGGTTTTACTGCACCAGAGATCATTGATGATGGTTACTATGATGAATCGTGTGACATTTTTTCGCTAGGTGTATGCATATACTCAATGATAGCTGGGCATTTCCCTTTTGATTTACAGAACACTAATTCAGAAAGATTATTATCTCAGATTGGAGAGCTTGAGATCCCCCCAACAGTATCACCTGAGCTTCAGAGACTCATCAGAATGATGATAGATCCTAACCCATCGACCAGGCTTACATTGGACCAGATTTTGTGTTTCCCATGGGTTCAGGAAGTCGTTCCAAAAAATGATAGGTTTTCATATTTTTTGAACCCAATTGATATTAGATTCTTTTTATCTATGGAATCTTTAAATATGGCTCATAGAAAACCCGTTTTAGACTATAAAAAGTCAATAATAGAATCATTAAATACATTGGGTTTCGATAAAAAGAAAGCTCTTGATGAAATTAGGCGCGGGATAGTGTCATCTGAATCAGCTGCATATTTCATGCTATCTAAGAACAGGGTGATAGTAGAAGATCCAATTCCACAAATTGTTCCAAAAAAATCATCATCATCATCGAGGCATATCGCACTTCCCTATGCTAAAACAAAAGCAATACCTCGTGCAAAAAAGCCAATAATTCTCCCGAGTTTAAGCGGCGATTCCATCCAAAAACCAACATCAAGAACACAGATCCCGAATAAAAAGGGAAAGCAAATTCAATAAATATATGTTTATTTCTCTATTTTGTTTTGATTTTTCTCTTTGTTTCAGTTGGTACTTCGTCCTTTGGGGGAGGATTTTGTTGGACTCTTGCAGATGGCTTGATATTCTGAAGCATTTCGAATATTTTCGAACCTTGTGAGCCTTTAATAATACTTGTATGAGTTTTGGGTTGATTAATCGAGATCATTTTCACAGGAGCATCTGGAGTCTTATCAACAACTAAACCTTGGAGTTTCCATGTTTTATCGATATCGGATATATACTTTTCGTATTCTAAAGAACTCCCTGTTGATTCGGGAGCATTACCAAAAATGGTGTCTTTGCACTGAAACATTTGTAAAATCAACAATGATTTACTGAACCAAAGGCTCCTTTTCTATGTACTTCTTAATAGCTAAAAGTGTTGTTACTTTTAGAGATGATATTTTGATGTTATTCTTCTCATATATCAAATCTGGCTGGTTCGAGCTAATAATTCTTTCAATGTTGCTGATTTGTTTTTCGTTCTTAATTAAACTGACTTTAGATATGATATTGTTAATTTCCTCTTTAGAGATAAAAGGTACTTTTGGTTTTTCGCATCTAGGAACAGCAGTAATCCTAAACGACTCTGGAGCTCGATTGCTCAACTCTCGGATTTGGTTTTTATACTGTGATACTGCTTTGCCCCATCCGATTTGTCCGGGAAATAGATTCCTCTTAGTGGCCTCTTTATGGAACACTCTAATCTGTTCACTAACAACAGCATCGCAAACAGAACTCCCAGAAAATTGCTGTTCCAAATCAGCTTCAATAGCATTCATCCATTTTTGCAAAGATCTATACTTATTACTTTCAAGATCTTCTTGCCATCTCCGCATAAGTCCGGAATTCAAAGAAATCCTTTTAGAACTGTGCTTTATTTGGATTTCAGATGATTTTTTGTATATGTAGCTGAAAATAGGGTGCTTTCTCATAGAGTCTAAAACCTCTGAGCATTTCAGGAAAACTTGTCTCTCCATTACCCTAGTTTACAAAACGGTATTAAAATGACAGATAAAGGCTTTAGATCGCAAGAGTCTATTTATCCATCAAAGATTCCTAACAAAGTTGTCAATGATACTAATAAATATATAAGTCAGAATATCTATAATAATAAAAAACAAAAAGAAAACAAAGGCTGGATTAACCAAAATGAATCCGAAATTCGACGTTTGTATGAGGAGATTAATCGGCTTAACAATATTTGTTTGGAATTAGAAAAAAATAACGAGGAACTCCAGTTGGAGATAAATGACTTGAATAATTGGATTGACATTTTAAAGACAGAAAAAAACGAATTAACTAATCAACTTAAAAAGAAAGATCTTGCTAGCAAAGAGGAATTGAATCTGTTGAAATCAGAATTGGAGGAAATTAGAATGGAGTTAATAAATAAAAACAAAGAGTTGCAAGAGATTGGCAAATCAAAGCAAGAAGCAGAGAATCAAATTAAACAAAAGAATGATGAAATTCTAAGTTTAATTAAAAACATCGAGGATATTGGTAAAGAATTAAAGCAAAAGGAGGATGATATGAGACAACGCATATCAACTATGGATAATCAATTTAAGGTTTTTCTGGAAAAAATAATCGAATCTCTTCAACTATATGGTATATCTGATTTAACACCGAGTAGTGTTTTGGTTGCAATTAACCAATTTGCCTACAATTGGAAAACAACGAATCAATATGAGAAACTTTGGAAAGAAAGCGGGAAAATACTAAGAGACGAGTATGACAGAAGAACAAGAATAATGAGGAAGCAAATGCTTGATGAATTTTACTCTAGAGACAATCAGTAAAAATGGAAGAATTTATTATTAAGAAAGAACTAACTATTCTAATTTGTCATTATCTTAAGAATAAAAACGAGAAAACTTATCGAGAACTCTCTGATTTTATTCATACTCAGGGGCTATTACCAACTGGATGTGGAAATATTGATGATGCACTTAATATACGGTATCAATCGTTCGATAATGATCAATATTTGTCCTTTTTAAAGTCTTTACGTCCATTGGATGATTTTCCAAGTATTTTTCGCAGGATAGTACCATTTCAGAAACTAAATGCAATTCAAACCAAGTCTAGTATTTTTCCAACTCTTAGAGTTTATTGTCACAAAGACCCTATCTATTGTATGGTGACTGATCCATCATCAAGGATTCTGATCACTGGAGCAGACGATTTTTCAATTAAATTATGGTCAATTCCAAAAATGGATCCCATTACATCATTCTTTGGGCATGAAAATGTAATAACAAACATCAGTATTAATTGTTTATCCTCGCTTGTATTGTCTTCGTCTCATGATAGGACACTCAGATTATGGTCTCTGATTACTGGTAAACAAGTCGCTGTTCTTACTGGGTTTACCAATGATAGTATCCACTACTGTACATTTAATGCAACAGGTTCAATGATTGCTGCAGCATGTGAAGATGGCTCTATTCCACTGTGGTCAACAAGTGATGCATTACTTCAGAAACCCCCAACCAAGGTTTTTAAGTCTCTTTCAGAAGGATCTGTTCGTTGGCTTTCATTTTCACCTGGATGTGAGTTTCTTGTATATTGCTCTGAACCATCCAGAATAGTTGTTATTGCTCTGAAGAGCTTTCAAGAGACTGTGCTGGAGTATCATCAAAGTATAGTTGATTATGTTTCCTTTTCGAGTAGGTTTTATTCTACTAATGGTGAAACCTCACCTCATATCATTTCCATAAGCCATGATGAAGGTTCAATTGCTTTATGGGCACTTTCTTGTGGGAAGTGGAAAATGGTGAACTGTTTTAAAAACTCATACCCAGCAGGAAGGAGAGCAACGAGGATTCAGAAAACATCGTTTTGCTCCAATGAGCATCTTTTATTGATTGCTCGAACAAATGGAGTTTTTGTCTGTGACTCAATAAATGGAGAAACAATTGGTCAGATTCCTGAGTGCTCTGCATCAAACGAGGTTAAATGTATTGTTGGACATCCAACAATACCTAATATTTTTTTCATTGCGAATAGCTTTGGGAGTGTTGCCATCATTGATGCATACTCTCTTTCAGTCATTTCCGAGTATTCTATTGCTGATGAGCCCAATATTACTGAAGCAATATGGCACTGCAGTGGTGAGTATATTTTTTTATCTGATTCAAATGGATCTGTCATTATATTCCGATTTTCTAACCAAAACTCTTCACAGTGTATTGAAAAGGAAATCTTTTACTCATGCGAGTTCGATAAAAGCTCATCGTTGTTTTGTGATCGAAAAGCAGCACCCCTAAATCCTCAGCCAAATAGAATAGATATTAGAAAACTTGAGTTGCCACTTTCTATATTACAGAGCCATTTTCTTCATGCATGTGCAACAGAGCTCAGGATAGTCCAAAGAATGATTAGTGGGGAAATTCCTTCAGTTACACGGCGTGATAATTCCTCGATAGTTGAAGCACCTCCTCAACATATACAACTTAGCGTTGAGAAGCCTGTTAATCCTCATGGGACAAAAGAACCAATTATCATTCAAGAAGAAAAAGAAGATTTATCTACTCCATCTTTGTTTATTGAGTCTGATTCAGATGACTGGAATTTTGAGAATAATCAAAACGAACAAAACTCAAGCTATATCATTCCATTTATTTCATCAGATTTGTTGAACATTCCAAAGAAATCTCAATGGATTGTTTCCATCGTTGTTGATGATTTTTTATACATTCCACAAATTGGAGATGAGATTATTTTTATCAAAGCTCTTTACAAAGGACCTATAGATGAGGATTACTTAAAAGTTACATCTTCTCTATCAACAACAACCCGTGGAATAATCATCGATGTTGATCCAAAAGAATCTTCAGCAATTATCAAATTTTCTATTTCCATTCCATCATCTCATACCATCACAATCGAATTATCTGTCCCAGATATAACTTATACTATTCTTCCCCTTACCAGATACAAAACATCTTTTGAATTATTCGAAGTTCTGAAAACTGATACTAATGTCGAAATCATCCGTTTTGGTGAAGAAATGCATTTGTATACAATGAAAGGTGTTATTACGGAAAACAAACCAAGTGAAATAGATCCATATGAGTCGTTTTCTGTCAAATTAGACGATAATAGCATTATTAGAGTATCGCCATGGGAGATATTTTCAGTTGATGGCAAAAGAATTCGATTTAAGTACCACACAGATGCATTTCTGGAATCTATTCAAATACTGGCAAAAGGATTTGAAACACTCATTATTGAAGAACAATATAATCCTCTAAAAGATATTAGTAAGTTCCCAAATATATCATCTGTATCATATCCAATGTCAATTCAATTGATTAAGGAGCGTCTTGATAATTTCTGGTATAGATCATTCAAAGCAATTTATAATGATACTAAATTGCTCAGAAACACTCTCGTACTCGCTAATCCTGGAAATGAACAGATTCTAACCATACTAGATGGTTTTTGCAATGAGTTTAACAAGCTTGTATCCAGAGTTTCGAAGATAACTGAGAAGAAGAAGGGTCCAGGTAAGTAATTTGTATCGTTCAAGCCTCAATTTTGGACCACATGAAAAGAACTCCTTCTAACTCTGGGTTTGATCATGATAATGTGGACGAAATGGCAACAAATCCTTATAATGGTCGAACATATTCGGAAAACTATTATAAAATTCTAGAAACACGTCAAAAACTACCTGTTTTCGAGCAAAAAGCCGAGATTATTAAAACAGTGATGGAGAATCGGATCACTATTATTGAAGGTTCTACTGGTTCTGGAAAAACTACCCAAATACCACAATTTTTACTAGAAAGTTCAATGATTGATCCTAGATTAAGAATTGTTTGTACTCAACCCAGAAGAGTAGCTGCAATTAATGTGGCAACCCGTGTATCTCAAGAGATGGATATAGCCCTAGGCCGTGAAGTTGGGTATTGTGTAAGATTTGAAGCGAAAGAATCGGATGCAACGAAACTTGTGTATATGACAGATGGGTTGCTTATGAGGGAATTTGTAATGGATCCTAATGTTGAAAAATATGGGATTATTATAATCGATGAAGCACATGAAAGAACAATTAATAGTGATATTATTCTTGGAATTCTAAAAAGATTGGTACTTAAGAGAGATGATTTAAGGGTTGTTGTTATGTCTGCTACATTAGAAGCCACAAAATTCACACAGTTTTTTACTTCGCCACAAATTCCATTTGTCCCTCATCTTATTGTACCTGGAAGGCTCCATCATGTCAAACTTGTATATACATCTGTTCCTGTTCCCAATTATATTGATGAAGCTGTAAGCAGAGTTTTAAAGATTCATACAGAAGATAACCCTGGTGACATCCTTTTATTCATGACAGGGGAGGAAGAAATTGAAAATACGTGTACCAGAATCCGCAATGAAGTTTCTGGGATGAGATCTTCACATCCCCAAATGATGGGAGCTTATGTCCTCCCACTATATGCATCTTTACCTGCTAGAGATCAGGCCAAAGTATTCATTCCTGCACCAGTTCCTAATACTAGAAAAATAATTGTTTCCACCAATATTGCTGAAACATCAGTGACTATTGACGGAGTGGTATATGTTGTCGATCCAGGTTTTGTTAAGCAGAATCGATATATTCCTGAAAGAAGAATGTCTTCACTTCTTGTAACTAACATTTCCAAAGCTGCTTCAATACAAAGAGCTGGTCGTGCAGGAAGAACACAACCAGGTAAGTGTTATAGACTTTATACGAAAGATTCTTTTGAGAAAGATCTTCCAGAACAAACACTGCCTGAGATTCAGAGATCTGATTTGTGTTCTGTATTGTTATTGATGCTTGCAGCAGGAATAGATGATATTGTTCGTTTTCCATTTATTGATCCTCCTGATTTTAGATTGTTAGTTCAATCAATAGAAGAACTTTATTATCTTGGGGCAATTGGAATGGATGGGAAACTTACAGAGGTTGGTAGACTTATGTCCATGATTCCAATAGAGCCTAAATTATCCCGATCTCTTATTGCAGCAAATGAATATGGTTGTACTTATGAATTATGTGGCCTTGTTGCGCTCTTATCCGAGCAAGGAAATATCTTATCAAGGCCAAGAAGTGAACAAAACCAAGCGGATTTGGCGCATCGTCAATTCAAATCTAGCATAAGCGATCATTTAACACTGGTGAAAGTTGTTGATTTTTACGAAAAAAATCAATCCAAACAATATTGTACTGAAAATTATATTAATCATCGACTATTAGAACGAGCAATCAAAGCTAGATCACAGCTGTTTTCTATTTTAAAGAGAAATGGAATTGAAATAATGTCAATACCCCCAGATAGTCCTTCAAGAGATCAATGCATATTGCAGAGCTTACTCAAAGGTCTTTTTATGCAAGTTTGTTATTTGAACCCCACAACAAATAAGTATTTATTTATGACCTGTCAAAAAGAAGCTGAGATACATCCTTCAAGCTCAGTTCGAACAAAGCCATCATGGGTTGTATATGATGAATATATTTATACAAACACAGATTATATTAGAACTGTTTCTGAGATTAAAACAGAGTGGCTTTTCCAATCACAGAGTGAGTATTTTAATCCTGAAAGGTTTCCATATGGGACTGTGAAGCAAGAACTTAAAAGACTGTTTGATACGAACAAAAAAACAATAAAGAATTAGAATACACTTTATACAGTTGATAGGGTTTTTGCTTTCAATGGAGGCAAATGATCATAACAAGTGATTTTGTTGAAAAAGGGATTTTCTAAGCACTGTTCAGCTGTTGGTCTTCTCTGGGGGTTATATACAAATATGGACTGCAACAAACATAACAAATCACTGTCTGTTTTCTTAGGTAAAACCAATTCCAGTGTAGAAATCTGGGCAATCTCTTTTGGAAATGAAATTGGATGAACGAATGAATTTTGTTCTTCTTCTGATGGAGGACCGATTACTTTTATAATTTCTTTTATTTGATCTATATCATTATTGCCTTGAAACAAAACAAGATCATCAAGAAGCATTTGGGCAATCACACATCCAGCAGCCCAAATATCGATTGAAAAATCATAATAGCAACATCCTAGCAATAACTCAGGAGCTTGGAAAAAACGAGATCCGACATTAGAAGAAGACATACCATGTTTCTGAACAAATTTAGCACTTCCAAAATCGCATAATTTGATTTCATTTTTCACAGGATTCATAAGAATATTTTCGGGTTTTATATCTCTATGCATTATTCCTAAAGAATGAATATGCTTAAGTCCCATGAAAATCTGAAAAGCAATCTCTCGAATCAATTCAATGTTCAATGGTTGCTTGATGGAATGACTATATGATAAAAATTTATCGAGAGAGGTTGGCATATGCTCCATTACTAAAAAAAGAAGAGAACCGTTTCCTTCAAACAAACTATGCTCATAATAACGCTTGAGTCTAACACAATATGGAGAACGGATAATTGAATGAATATTTGCTTCTCGGTTAATCAATGATGGATCAATTTTCACTTTCTTAATGGCAACCAATTCACCATCAGCATCAATGGCCGAATTTACAATTCCAAATGATCCTTGGCCTAATTCACTCATTGTCTGTACTTGGCTCTTGGATTGCTCTCCCTTAACATGTCTAAATAGCTTTTTCGATGGTGATGTATATGTGGAAATGGGATTCATAGACTTGCTATGTTTGACGACACTCATATAAAAAATAACTATTTGAGGCAAAATTTCTATGCAAAACTTTCCTAACTGTGTCTAGGAAACGTTATGGTTTTCTCTCAAAACCTGAATTATTTAGTTAATCTCAGAAAATTCAAAGGGAGATACCAAGGACAAATCTTCCAACGTGCTGCTTGGTTGGTAAAGATCTGAATCGAAATTAACTGTTGGAGCCTTTGGTGTAAGGATTCCCTCTTGGATCATAGATTTAACTAAGTCGTTGTTGTCAAATCCAATGATTTGAGATGTTGCGATTGGACTTTCAAGCCTGAAACTCTGCATTGATCTTTGGATCTTTAACTGGTTCATTGATGGTTTTTCGTAATCATTGATTGAATCATTTTGTTCAAATGTTGAAAAGGTGCAGATCCACCCCAAACAAGAATGTTGAATAGAATTCTTTCGGATAAACTCAATTATTTCGGCAGATTTATCTGGCAAAACTATTAAGAATATGTAAGGATTATATATTACACTTGCTACTTCCATTATAAGCTGTTCCCATATAGGTTGGAAAAAAGAAGAAAATCTCTGCTGGGTTTGCCATGAATGAGCTGAATTACGATCATCTTTAAAATCATAATGGATGAACTGCTCAACATTGGATAATGCTTGGTCTGGATCAAACTCCCTGATTTCGTCAGCCAAAACAGATTTTGTTGCTGCATAAGCTGATGCACAAACCATAACTAACCACGAAATAGTTTTGTCACCAAAAATTTTTATGCTAAAGACTAAACTAATATCAGTAAAAACACCCATAATAATTACATATGCAATAATGGATCCAAACAAAAATGACAAAGTTTTTGCGATTGGCTGAATCACTGTCGAAGGGAACTGATTCATATAAATACTAGCAGAATAGTAACTGTTTGAAAGCCTTTTTCGAAATATATGAGGAAGTTCATTATACTCCCTAAAACACCATTCCGCTTGGAGTGTCCATCTTCGATATGAGATTGAGTCTGGGGTACTCTTAATAGCCTGAAAATAAGAAAAAAACAGATATAAAACTTCAAATGCAAAAACAAATGGAGATATTAACAAAAGAATAAATCCAATTATCCGAAATCTTGTTCTTAAAGCATCATTCAACTGGGGAACTCGTATTGATTGGGCACCATTGACAACAGAACACCCGCTTTTATCAATAACCAATCCACTTAAAGATGTCCTAAAAAGGTAGAAAAAGAAACGACTCATGGGAAAATGATGTGCTGAATTCGATGAAGGAAGCTTCCAAGTTAAGAGAAATGGATCAGATATGATTGCTGTCATATAATTATCAAATCTTAGTATCTGTTGTGCAACTCCAAGCAATGATATGTCTTTTCTTGGTTCATACCTTGAGTTGCGTTCAAAAACATCGTTCCAGTCAATAATAAACAATTCATCATCATTAATTTTCAATATATCAATGAAATAACGCCGAATAGATAGATATTTGGGGAAGCTAAGGAGAAATCCTGTGAATTGGGCAAATGTAAAAAGGAAAAATAAAGTAGAGCACACTTGAATAAAAAATCCAACATTTTTCCACCCAACAGAATATGGAAGAATTATTTCTTGAATTTTGTGGCTTTTATTAAGTTGAGAATAATCAATGCACCCAAAAACAATTATAGGAGACATTGATATAATAGAACCAACTATCAGACTGGCAATATTATTTGCAATATAAACATAAAGTCCCTTCATCTCAAAATATTCATATACATCGCTCCAACTATGTGATTGTTTCATTAGATTTTATGAAACATTTACAAAATCTTTCAACATAGAAAGAATACTTTTTCTTTTTTCCGACATTGCTAAACTGATTGGGGTGTTTCCATCTAAATCTTTAACATTAATGTTTATTCTTTCATTTTGAAGAAACTGATTGACAATTCTTACATACCCATATTGAACAGCATAATGAAGAGATGTCCATCCATGAGAATCTTGAGCATTGATATCAATTTCTGGAGATGATAGTATAGAATTTACACATTTTTCATTTCCCAAAATGGTGGCATAATGCAAAGCATTTTTATTTTTGGTATCCTTTTCATTGATATCAGACAATGGCATAATGAGATTAATAACTTCAAAACTTCCCTCTTCAGCAGCTATCATTAAAGGAGTTTTACCCATTGAATCTTTTTTTCGAATATCAATACCCTTTTGCGAAATCAGAACATGAACCGACTCAAAGTTGTTCCTTTGTATGGATAATACCAATGGGGTACTTGAATAAAAAAACGGATATAATTGGTATTAACTTCATTGATATCAATGCAATTTTTGCTAAGTAAATAACTCAAAGTTATAAAACTATTCTTTGTAGCAGCCAAATGCAATAAATTTGAATAAATAATGATGGAACTTTGTTAGAAAAAGATAAAAAAGAACATTTCTGGTTTCAATTAATCCCCCTTTGTCAAGAAGAAATTCAATAAGTTCGTTATGCCCATAAACAGCTGCATGACTTAATGATTCATTTAAATAGAACAATTGGTTGTTTGTTTCTGTTAGAAACCATTCAAGTATTGACTTTTGGTTAAAAAATATACAGTCTTTAAACATTTTCCTGCTGATGCCTTTATGACTCACATAAAACCTGAGGACTTCCATATTTCCTGAAGCAATACAATAGAATGCAATATCATTATGATTTCTATCGGATTTGAAAATATCAGAACCTGATAATAATAAAAACTTATAGCATTTCATAGCTTTGAAAAATGATGCTGCATGTATTAATGGAGTTTGTTGTTGCACAATCCATATTGGGTCATAAATATCATCAGGAAACAAATCATCATAACAAAAATTAGGCATAGCAGCTTTTTCTCTTAGTTCATCAATATCGTCATGAATAAAAATCATCCTCCAATGATTATAGACGTGTGTTGTTAATAGTTCATCGCTTGGATAACTATTGAAACCAATGCTCTTTCTAAATTCGTGGGTGTATTGTTGTGATACACCAAGGATGAGTTGACGATTCGACACATAGTGCAATAATTCTTGGTAAATATTTTTCGAATAGCGACAAACTTCTTCAGAAAACCACATAAATAAGTTGAAAATGTATTCAGCATACCAATTGATTAGGTAATCTGAAGAAAAATAACTCATAATATCATCTAAAGAAAAAAAATCTTCCTTAAAAAGCATAAATACAAAAATATTGCAATGATTATAGTTGTATTTGGAATCCAAAAGCCTAAATTTCCGAAATAGGAAATCTAAAACAACCTTAGACTGACTTTTTGGAATATATTCTAATATAAATTCAACATATAAAGGAATTTTCATAGGTTTGATAATAATGCACTGAACCACAAGAGATATAATTCCTTTCATTAACAAAGAATTCTCAACAAAATCATCAATATCGATTAATTTGGATAAAAATTCAGCTTTGGGATAATCCATTCTTAAAATTTCATTCTCCAAAAAGTAAATTTGCCCTATTTTGTTCATTAAAATCTTCCAAATTGTTTTTTATTGATTCTGTATTTGGTTAAAACAAAGAGACTCCAGAGAATTGTGATGGAGTTCAAGAAATACATTACATGATTATGCATTTTAACAACATAATACATATTATTCTTTAAATCTTCATGTGGTTTGAGTAAAAAAAGATGAATGTTTACACTGGGCCAATCCTTATTCTTGTAGTTTTAAATGAAACTCCACAAATAGAGCCATTATTCGCAATTTAAATCCATTGAAATACGTAGAGATTACCAATTCCTTCTCTTAATATGTAATCACAATTGTTGGGAATCTATTTGATCAAAGTAACGCATTTTTTGATAATAAAATTGATTTGTATTACTATCTTTCATATAATAACATATCATTATGAAAGAGTAATTGATGTTTTTTTTCATTTTGAGTATTTTAATAAAAATGCTGTAATCTATTTAATTGAGGATAAAACCGAATATATTATTTCCTATTTTTTATAGAATCCATTACTAATTAAAAAAGAAGAAACATGATAATTGTCTTATTTGAAACATTGTTTGGATCAAAATGGAAAAAAAAACTCCGACACGGGGAGTCGAACCCCGATCGCTCGGATGAGAACCGAATATCCTAACCGCTGAACGATGTCGGACTTACGAATTAATCTTCAGATCATAGATGATAAAACATAAATGTTATTGTTGTATATTTGCTTTGTATCATCATCTTTTTTGGGAATTGATTTTGGAACCAATTTTATTAAGGTTGCAGCATTATTATCATCAAGTAAAATTGAAATTGTTCTTAATGAGCAAACAAAACGGAAAACCCCTGCAATGGTTTCATTCAAGGGAAACTATCCAATTACCAGCGAAAATGCTGCGAATATTCAAAGGAGAATTGGTATTAGTGCACAAAAAATGCTTTTAAGTAATAGCTCTTCTGTAATCAGAGGTTTTACTCACTTCATTGGAAAAAAGGAAACTGACGAGCTGAAGAGCTATTTAAAAGAGAAACACTATGATTTTGAGATAAGAAATACTCGTATCAATGGTGTTGAAGAATACATTGCAATAGCAATGTTATTAGAACACATGGTTCAGCATTCAAATCGACAAAACCCTAATAGATTAGTACAAGGAGTTGTTATATCTGTACCCGGATTTTTTACTCAGTCTCAAAGAGAAATTCTAATTCAGGCTGCCGAACTTGCAGAGATTCGAATTCTGAGGATCATTGATGAAAAGGAAGCATTATCATTATTATATGCCCTTGAAAAGTCATCAAACTACGCATATGGACCACAGAAAGTTGTTTTTATAGATATGGGTGCATCAACAACAACAATAAGTGGTTTTGAGTTTTCTAATTCTGAGACAAATGGAAAGAATATTCCGAAAATCAACGAATTGTTTTATATTTGGGATGATCAATTAGGAGGCTATGATTATGATCTGAGAATTGCAGAGTACCTTATGAATGAATATCATCTTGAGTCAATCACTCAATCTCTATTATATGATGCTGAAAGGATAAAAGAAGCTCTTAGCCTAAGTGATGAAGTTAATATTTCTTGTGAGTCAATAGGAAAGAGAATCATTTTCACCAAAGACACATTTGATTATATATGCCAATCTTTATATCAAAGGTTTTCTGAATTGCTTCGTAGTATTCCAATGAAAGTTGACTCGATAGAATTAATTGGTGGGTCTTCTAGGATTTCATCTCTTCAAGATATCATTAGAAATAATATTGGTGAATATTCTCGTTCTCTTAATGCTGATGAATCAATTGCTATCGGTGCTGCATATGCAGCGGGATCTGCATCGGGTATCTTTAGAATGACAAAAGTTGAGACTTGCTTATTGTCAACACATTCAATAAATCTTGTTACCAATTCTAAGAATATATCTCTATATCAAAGCTCATCATCATTTAAATCAAAAACAGCAAGAATTGAACCAGTCAAGCACTTTTCACTTGTTTATTCGTCTAAAATTCCAATTGGGTGTGATAAGGTTATTATTGATTGGGAAATATTCTATGATTCGGATTTTCAAAGCGATTCAAGAGTTACATTATCTTTTGGTTTCGACGACACATCGATGATTTGTCTTAAAAAAAGTCTTATCTATTCTAAAACTGAATCAAATCAGGTTATTCAATCCCATATCACAACTAGAGTCAAAACTAATGAATTTAATCAAAGCGATTTTGAGAAACAAATTGCTAAGAGACTCTTTTTATCTTTTAAGAATTCTGAGTCGAAAAATAGGAGAATTGCTGAGGCAAGAAACTCACTTGAATCTTTATTGTTTGAAACCAAGGGGAAGATTATAAAGGGCGGAGAATGGTTCACAACTATATCGAGTGATGAAAGACAAATTTTGCTTAGGCATATTGATTCATCAATAAATTGGCTAGAAAAGAATCCATATTTTGATAATGAAGATGAACTAGTTGAAAGAAGAAAAGAGTTTTTTGACAAAATTCAGCGTTTCCAAATAAGAAACCAATTGATTTCAGCAATATATTCGGCGAAGTCCTCTCTTCTAAATTCATTGAACGCATTATCTGATAGAATAGCCAAATTGAAAGCATCGTCATTAATTGATCATGCAACTGTTGATAATATGTATTTATCAGAATCATTAGAGTGGGTGAAGGAAACGCTCGGTATTGATGGGAACATCAGTATTGTAGATGATGCACAAGCTTTATTATCTGAAATTGATAATAGGAACAAAAAGATATGTTCATTGTTGAAAAAATATGATGAGTTATAAATATCGATGTTATTCCGAATTTAAAAACCATGAAGTTTATAAACATAATTTATTAAAACTCTGAGTTTGTTGAATCAAGTTTCATTAGTTTCCATGAGTGGAACTTTAAGAAAAACTTAAACTTTTGAATAATATCAGATAATTCACAATCATTTGATAGAATATCTACGGTGAAGTCATCAATGATTTCATTGAAGAAATCAAAACTAGACACTAAATGGCTATGCTGGGATTTCAATCCTTTTTGGAAATACTGAAGATTCTCATCATGTTATTGTGATGCTCCACAGATATGATCAATTTCATTAATAGGACTAGAAACATGTTCAATAAGAGTGTGAATTCCAAAACATGATGAATCAAGACGAATCGATGCATTGACAATGTTGTTAATAATATCATTCGAGAAATCAAAACTGGATACGATATCACTATTCTGAGTTTGAAATCCTTCTTGGTCATTATTAATAATACATGAATGTTTCATATTGCTATTTTCTTGACTGTTATCGATCATAACAATACCAGAAAAATCTATCAACTCGTTAACAACTATATCTGAAACACTACCAAAATAAACAGAATTAACAAATCCAATATTAGTCGAATTTGAATCATCGCATGAATCATTCATACAATTATCTGAACAAAAACAAGAATTATTATCAACAATACAAAATTCATGAATGCAAGAATCGGTTAAACTGTTCATAGAAAAAACATTAGACAATTGAGGAAATGAAATTACACTCTCAATTGTCCTACGAAGAATATCTTCTGAATTCTCAATGCAATCGTTGATTACAATTGGGATAACTAAAGATGGAGATTGATGATCATCAAAAATATCAATTCCCTGTTCGAAAATTTGCGGTTCTGAATCAACTGGTTCAACAATGGATTCTCGAGTGAAATATTCGATTGCATTAACAGGACTAGAAACATGCTCAATAAGAGTGTGAATTCCAAAACATGATGAATCAAGACGAATCGATGCATTGACAATGTTGTTAATAATATCATTCGAGAAATCAAAACTGGATACGATATCACTATTCTGTGTTTGAAATTCTTCTTCTTCTTCTTCTGAATCTTGAAGATTCTCATGGTGTAATTCTGATGTTCTACAGATATGATCAATTTCATTAATAGGACTAGAAACATGTTCAATAAGAGTGTGAATTCCAAAACATGATGAATCAAGACGAATCGATGCATTGACAATGTTGTTAATAATATCATTCGAGAAATCAAAACTGGATACGATATCACTATTCTGAGTTTGAAATCCTTCTTGGTCATTATTAATAATACATGAATGTTTCATATTGCTATTTTCTTGACTGTTATCGATCATAACAATACCAGAAAAATCTATCAACTCGTTAACAACTATATCTGAAACACTACCAAAATAAACAGAATTAACAAATCCAATATTAGTCGAATTTGAATCATCGCATGAATCATTCATACAATTATCTGAACAAAAACAAGAATTATTATCAACAATACAAAATTCATGAATGCAAGAATCGGTTAAACTGTTCATAGAAAAAACATTAGACAATTGAGGAAATGAAATTACACTCTCAATTGTCCTACGAAGAATATCTTCTGAATTCTCAATGCAATCGTTGATTACAATTGGGATAACTAAAGATGGAGATTGATGATCATCAAAAATATCAATTCCCTGTTCGAAAATTTGCGGTTCTGAATCAACTGGTTCAACAATGGATTCTCGAGTGAAATATTCGATTGCATTAACAGGACTAGAAACATGCTCAATAAGAGTGTGAATTCCAAAACATGATGAATCAAGACGAATCGATGCATTGACAATGTTGTTAAAAATATCATTCGAGAAATCAAAACTGGATACTGGATTTATTCTTTGTTGAAGAAAATGATTTTGATAAATATATATGGATGGTATGAATAATTGATGAAATAAAAAACTTAATTTGATAAATAATTCTGGTTCATGAAATAGATTCGGAATGGTAGAAACATCACTTCCTAAATGACTGATTGGTGGGGAATGCTTTGCAGATAAATATTTCAGGGAGAATGATTTTGAAAAAGAGAAGCTAATTGATTCCAAACATTTTCGATACTGAATATCAAATACAAATTCAAATGCAGGAAATAATAAACAGCTCTTCATGTTTTGGTTCAACTTTGCCAACCACTGATTAAAGAATCTCCTTGTTAATATAATTTCTCTTTGGTTTCTAATTCTTTCTAAACAATTAATATTTCGTATATTATCTACAAAAAAGGAATGAAAGATACACTTTTGTCTCCAATTATAGAAAAAGAGTTCCAATTCGAAAGATTCTTGCCTCGGATTTAAATATTGTTGCATTTCCTTAGATTTTCTATGTTTTAAATATAACTCACATATGTGCAACCATTTCTTATGAAGGGAAATCTTATATTCGCTTCTGTTCATTATCAAATACTTCATATATATCTTAGTTTTCATCATCTTCCAATGCTCCCTCTGTTTTTCTATTAGTAATTGTCTTGATCTTAGCATTTGTTCCATCTTCTTCCATCTTTTAAAAGACAAAAATTTCTGAGATGCGGAATTAATTCTTTCATTTGCATTAATGAAACGGATTAACTTATCAAAAAAAATCCATTTTTTCTTCATTTCAGACTTTTGATGAATCCTTTTCTCATGATTATTTTTTTTGTGCCTAATCTTCGTATTTTTTAAAAGCAAAATAATTTTTTTCCATTTTTTAACAAGATCTTCCCTTTTAATTCTTTCAATTAATAGATTTTCATTTGTTTTATTCCTCCAAAATGAGAAAAAACTACCAACAGCAATATCATTCCGAAGTGAAATAAGTTTTCCCACTTTTATTTTTCGAGAAATTTCATTTGCAACTCGATATATTCGATCTCTAATCTCACAAATGTCTATTTTTCTATGCTCCATTCTCATAAATTTACTTAACGTCTTAAGTTTACATGAAAAGTGACCTTTGACACTGTTTGACAAATGGAGATTTGGTTATTAATAGTTCTTTCGATCATTATTGGGCTATTTTCTGTTGCATTTTTGTATTTCACATTGTTTAGAACCAAAAAAATCAAACAGGCGTTTTTGGTTGGATGTGCTGGTTCTGGGAAGACCAAACTTTTTTATCATCTTACAACAAAGCAAAACTTTTCTACCGTTACATCTCAAACAAAAAATGAATTCAAGATTATGTTAAACAAACAAGAAGTGCAACTTGTTGATCTTCCTGGTCATCCTAGAATTAGGACATCTGTTCTTTCTACCATAAAGGTTGCCGATTTATTAGTTTTCGTTATTGATAGTGAAACTGTTTTGAATTCTATATCTGATATCGCTAATTTGTTGTATGATGTACTATGTACACCAGAATTAATTAAAAAGAACGTTCCCATTTTGATTGTTGGGTCCAAAACAGATATTGTAGGATCAAGGTCCATTGATATAATTGAAAAGGAGCTCCAATCAGAAATTGGATTCATTCGAGACAATAGACAGCAATCAAACTATGTTGATGCATCCGAGAGATCATCATTCTTTTTAGGAGAAGAGGGCAAAGAATTTGAGTTTTCTCAAATTGTTAATCCAATATCTTTTGCCACATGCTCTGTGAATAATGATGACTCTTCTCAAGTTATGGATTTCATTGAAAAAATGACTAAGTAAAACACACATAATGAATTTGGTTTAGAAGCCTGATGTAAGGGTTGATACAACAATTTCGGGATTCATTTTTCGAAGATCTCTGTATGTTTGTCCAACTCCGAGGAATATAATTGGGTGGCCGGTTTCATATACCATTGTTAAAGCAGCACCAACTTTATCATCAATAGTATCAAATTTGGTTAAAACTATACCATCAATACCTTTGGCATTCTCAATACCACCATAACGTTTAAGCGTAGAATCAAAAGATTGGATTTGATCAGATCCATTATTACCTACAAGTGCCTCTGCAACAAACAATGTCAGATCTGGCTTAACTTCGTTGATCAACCTTGCAATTTGCTTCATTAATCCTTCGTGGTTTTGCATTCTACCAGCGGTATCAATAAGAATTACATCAAAACCATTTTCTTTGGCGTACTGTATTGATTCTTTAGCGACTGGAACGGGGTCTCTTCTTTGTCCTCCCTTCTGAAATAGTTCAATCTCGAGTCTTCTGGAGTGCTCTTCTAATTGATCAATTGCGCCACTCCTAAATGTATCACATGCTGTGATCAAAACTTTAAAACCATGCGATTTGAATAAGTACCCGACTTTTGCAAGCGATGTTGATTTTCCAACTCCATTAACACCAACAAAAGCCAATACATATGGTTGCCCCCTCGATTTAGAAGCTTGGATATCTCTAATAACATCTAAATTCCTATGGGATGTTAGAATCCTTTCAATTTGTTCGCTTAGGGCTGCGCTTACAATTGATTTTATTGAAGAAAATGTACCACACTTTGTTCCTTCAAGTTTGGCACCAACTGCCTTGGTAAGCTCTGCGGATATATGAGCAGCAACATTTTTGGCTATTAAATGTTGCTCAAACTGGGTCAAGAATGGGTCAAGAACTTCTTTTGTTAGGATTTTTTCTCCGATTATACCTTTCAAAACACCACTAAAGAATCCTGAAGATGATGTGCTTGGCTTGAAAACACCAACAAAGTTATCGAGATCATATTGTTCAATATCAACTTTGTTATTATCAGTGGATGGACCAGTAATAACAGTAGAAAGCTGTTCTGATTCCCCATTATCTTTCTTATCTGTATGCCTAACACGAACTTGCTTTCCTGGAGATAAATCCCTGGTCTTCTTAGGTGGAACGGAAGAAGACCGGGGTTGTGCAGAAGAAACAGCTTTTTTGGGATCTTGGGAATCATCTGTTTCTTTTGGTGCGGTAACAGGATCTGGCTTTTTCAAAGTTGATCCTCGGAATTGTTCAACAATGTCATCGATAGAAAACCGCGTAAAAAGCGAAGGGGTCCATACAATATCATTTTGGGATAGAATTTTCTCATATTGGAATAAAAACTTATCGGAAACTCCCTCCAAAAGTTCCTTTAAATAGTGAACTTGCTGAGCAACCTGATGGTGAAGTGTTACTGCAAAAAACAAGCTATGTTCAGGATCAGGTCTAGCAAGACATGCAATTTTATCCTTAACAAATAGCTCATCACTTACCTTTCCTTCAAGAAGTTGCTTCTGTACATATTCTCCTATAATATGGGTATTTTTGCGTGATGTATCGCAATCAATTGGCCATAATACAAGGCCCCCTGCTTGAAACACAAAAAACTCAAACATTGTGACCAAAACTTTACAAATCTCCTGTCAAAAAGCGTCAAATCTGATCATGTTGGTTAACCTGGAGGGGAGAATCAATGAGTTATGGATTTCTCCAATAGGTAATATGAGTTTTCTGATGTTGAATGAAATATTCGTGGTTGGACACCTTCTAGAGAATTCATGATTTTTGAGCTTTCTGGATAATAACACCCATTTATTTCTTTGTGTGCAGTATTTTCTATAACGAGAGTACTTTAAATAGTGGTCCTTTTTTAGAAGGTGGCGGTAAGAAATGATCCAAAACACTTTAATTGCCACTCTGTTTAGAGGAATTACCTTCCAAATTGAATTAGGGACTATATCGTTAGAAATTCCATATAAAAACACATTTATCCTATTATATCCTATGCTATTTATAAATCTTTTCACCCATGAAACAAAAAATCGCTTCTTTTGGGAATTTCTAATAATATTAATTCTTTCTCTTAACTCTGATACTGTCATTTGATATAGGAGCAGTTTTTTCCTCCTTATCTGGGTTAAAACCATATTCTTCAACAAAATCCACTGCTTTTTACTGCTCATTCCACAACAAAAAACTCTGGGGGCACTTTTTCTGTTAACCAAACACCATTCTCGGAAATGAAGAATTCGTAACCAATTTGAGCCATTCTTTCAGCATCAATACGCAAAATGGCTGGTGATCCGTGCCTTCTACCAACAGTAATAGCAGTGTTCCTATTATCACTCAAGTGAACATACTGCCTGCTTCCCTTGATTAGTCCTTGTTGATTGATTGATTCGAGAAACCTTGTTGCTGTTCCATGATATAGAATCGAGGGAGGGGAACGCTTTTCAAATCCAACATCAACATCAATTGAATGGCCTTGGTTGGCTCGAATTCTTTCTCCATCTTCTGATATTGAATATCTCTTCTTCTCATCTTGTGCCACTATTTGCAAAAGAACCTCTTCAGTCATATTAGGATTCTTAATTGCAAATTTTGATACCAACTCTTTAATATTCGCCCATCCATTATGATCCAGTTCAATATCAATTTTTTCTGGTTTGTGCCTTAAAACTAGGCTTAAGAACTTGCTCATTCGAACGAGATCAGACATTCTGATTCTATCAACAATTTATAAATATTTCATCAACATCTAGTATTTTGGATATTATTTCATGAATTAATGTTATTTGATCCTATGATAGAGATCAATTTTGAAAAATAATTTTTTGTAATAATATATGAGAAAAAGCTAAAATTATGTGACCAGCATATTAATTCATAGAATAAACATAAAAACATAGAAATCACACTCGATTGTCAGATGAATTGAACTGATTATGGAAAAATCTGAAAAGGTAAAATTATGATCCCATTAGTATTACCATTAATTTGGAGGCATCTCTTATTATGAGACTGGTGTTTACTTAATCTAATGAATCTCAATTTTCCCACTAAACATGGATTGTTGGCTATATTATTTAATCGTTCTCCAATATTACCTTTTGTTAAAGTGAAGGTCTACAAATCTTGAAAATGAATGTTTGTGAATGCCCGAACATTTATATTGATTCAAGATATAATCATATATTTGAATATCTGATTGGATGAATTCCACAATCCTTTGTTAGATAAACAAAACATTAAAATGATTGTTTTTTCTGGTTTCAAATCACATGATATCACAAATGAATAATTAATTTTTCATAGAAATATATATTGTTGAGATTGATTACTCAAAATCAATTGAGGATTGAGAGGGCGGGCGTTTTTGGAAGATAGTGGTGAATTGTTACATATTAATCAGTTGTCACCTCATGTCTGTACTTCTATTGAAATTGTACCCTGGATCCCATCATGATACTCCCCAACAGATGACCTACATAAACTTCCTCATGCAGATTCAAGGGCATCTGCAATATGTAAGCCCGGATATGAGGTAAGGGAACGATCTGCATAAAATGTGAAGGTTCATGCCAATGTGCGCGCTTATAAAGGCACAGGAAATATACGCCTACACATGTGTATTTGTACGAATGAAAATGTATACAGGTGTACACAAACATCACGGCATTGTATTGAAAAATCCACAATAATTTTTACTTGGTTACCCCCTTGAAAAATTATCGAGATTTTGAAGTGAAGTTGAAACATCTGAATATCTTGTTTCATAGAGATTAATGAATAAGAATGGATTAATACACAGAGAATTCTCCAACAATGAACAATATTTTAAATTGCAAATTATTTTTTCATGTTTTTTTATCATCAAATGGTAATGTTTCTCATAAACATACCAAATGATCCAATTTTTTCAAAAAAGAAATAAAACAAGAGTCATTTAAAAGCTTGTTGGCCTTTATTTGTGCAAATTCTAGAATACCATACCTTCAATATGGAGATTTTTCACAAGGTATTTTGGATACAAGATCAAGTTCTTATTTATTATTGTCATCCAATCCTGTTTTTTGTATTAAACACCATTACAGAGAAAACCCAATGATCTCATATCTTTCTTTTTTTTTGAGTTCGAATAAATCTTGGAGAACTGTTTCATCAATTCATATTCTTTAAAGTCTTCAAAACATTGACAACAAGACATTATCGATTTCTTTAAGAGTTTTTATTCCATTGTACGAGTAAATGTTTGAGAAAATATGAAGATGCTTTGTTAATATTCTTGTTATGTGAAAATGTTTCTACCCTCCAAGTAAGCCTCAGAAAGAGGAACATTTGTTAGCATTATCAGGTATAGAATGTATTGTTCTGATGGGGAAAACATAAAATATAGACAGCTATTTATTATGGATAGTAATCATTTTCCATTAATTCGATTCCAACCTTATATCTACGAATTTCATCTTTTAGGCTACAAATTTCATTACTATTAAAACCAAATATATGCATAAACGACTTCATTTGTTCCAATACAAACACAACATTTTTCGGAACGACAACAAGAGCAGGTTTCTTGGCAACTTTTTGAACTTGAGATTTTACTGTTTCCACATATTTATAATTGTTCCTTTTTGGAATAGAAGATGGAGTTGAATGATCTTCTGTTTTAATTGATATGGACTTAGCATGCTTTTCAAATACCTCAATGTTATTATTCACTTTGATTTTCATTGCTTTTTCTGGTTCTTTGGACTCTTCTTTGGGTTCCGCATTGGAATCCTTTTTGGATATATTTAAAAAGAATCCTATCTTTGGTTTCTCTACTCTAAGGCTCATCTTTTTAGACCAAAATGAAACCGAAACCGGAGAAATCTGTCTAAGGTTGGCCAAAAAATAGACATTTTTTGTGTTTATTGATGGTCTAAATGGGAAAAATTGTCAATGTGGGGATCAGAACGATAAAAATCCGTTATTTTTTTCATATTTCATTAATTACTCTTTGCCAGTTATTCTAATTGATTTATTGTTATATTATCGATATGCACTTTAATTGGATCTATGCTTTGTTAATTAAAGATTCACTCGAAACATTCAAATTTAAGTAGATATCTGCGATTAATGATTTAACTTGATACATTGATTTCTCTATAATATTGACTAAAAACAATGAATTTGATAAAAATTATGTGTATAATGGCACAATACAATAAAACAAAAATGAAAATATTATTTTAATCTCAAATTAAAAGAGAAATGGTCATATTTAGTTGTTTTTTCAAATTTTTTTATGCAAAAATCATGTCTCAAAGCATCAAATATTCAACAAGAATTACTTTTTAAAATGATATCTCATATTTTCTCCATTAATATACCCTTCAAAACCAGTGCTTGATAACAAATACAAAAAATTCTAATGAATGTGGTTTTTAATCCTGGATTCGACAGCCTCCTCTGCTATTGAGGAATTCAACAACACTAAGATGACCATTTTCAGCAGCATAATGAAGAGGAGTCCAATCAAATATAAAAACTCAACACAATCAGTTTTTGCATTTATATCAGCTTTTTGATTAACTAGATATTCAACAACACTAAGATAACCATTATAAGCAGCTCTATGAAGAGGAGTCCAACAAAGTATAAAAACACAACACAATCATTTTTTGCACTTATATCAGCTTTTTGATTCACTAGATATTCAACAACACTAAGATGACCATTAGAAGCAGCATAATGAAGAGGAGTATTATTAAATATAAAAACTCAACACAATCAGTTTTTGCATTTAATTCAGCTTTTAGATTAACTAGATATTCAACAACACTAAGATGGCCATTTTCAGCAGCATAATGAAGAAGAGTCCGATCAACATTGTTTGTTGCATTTATATCAGCTTTTTGATTAACTAGATATTCAACAACACTAAGATGACCATTAATAGCAGCCCAAAGAAGATAACTCTGACCTTTGAATCCACCTCGAAAATCAGCACCTCGATGAAGTAGATATTCAACAACACTAAGATCACCCTTATGAGCAGCAAAATGAAGAGGAGTCCACCCATCTTTATCCTTTGCATTTATATCAGCTTTTTGATTAACTAGATATTCAACAACACTATGATGACCATTAATAGCAGCATAATGAAGAGGAGTCCGATCAAATATAAAAACTCAACTCTAAATCCTTTTGCATTTAATTCAGCTTTTAGATTAACTAGATATTCAACAACACTAAGATGGCCATTTTCAGCAGCATAATGAAGAGGAGTCTGATCATCATTGTTTTTTGCATTTATATCAGCTTTTTGATTAACTAGATATTCAACAACCATAAGATGACCTTTTGAAGCAGCATAATGAAGAGGAGTCGAATTAAATATAAAAACTCAACATTTTTATCTTTTGAAATGATATCAGCTCCATTTTCAACCATGAAATCTAACAATGGTAGGTGGAAAAACTCAGATACTTTACAAACAAGAATTGGGGTTAAGAAATCTTGTCCTTGACAAATATGAAAGAGATCAAAACAACCACCACATACAACCATTGATAAAACATTCTCTTTGATCTCCAATCCTTTCATTAACAAATGCTTAAAGCACTTGATTGAGCCAAAAAATCCTGAAAAGGATAATAGATCAAGATATTCTGGCTTATTACTCCACTCAAAAGGACTCCATTTAGCTTTTTGATTAAAATCCATATTTAATAAAGAATCAATAACATCATACTTGAGACAATACTCAATACTGGAAGGAAGAAAACCATATTCGATCAATTGATCCATATCATTTTCATTCTCAAAGAAAGATTCATCAATACCATAGGGTTTGGACTTATTTTTAATAAAACTATAAAAATCTTCGATCTCTTTCCGAAAATAATAATATAACAAGAAAGTGTTACCATTTCTCGAAAAAGGTTCGATTTCTCCAAATACTAAAACACCTCTCTTGTATAATTGAAATATCAAAATTGGGCATTCATTAGATTTTTCTAAAAGCTTTCGTCTGAAATCGGCTAATTTGCAATATTCAATTGATAATCTCACTGCTCTTTCAAGGTTATGTGGCCGAATCTTTGGTAATTCGATAATTCTATCGACACAAAACTCAATATCATTTATTCTAATTTCATTTCCTTCTCCAAAAAGAAATCTCTCAAATGAAATCTTCTCCTCCATCGGAAAAATGGCATTTTACAAATTTTACTACCATGAGGAAGTGATTTCATTCCATGTAAGCAATCCAAGAACAAAGAGAAGGTGACTTTAAAGTGCTCATTGCTGACAGAAACCACCTCGTACGGTAAAGATACTACTTGTGAGCAAAAATACCGAGGAGAAGTAGAAAATGGATATTGATGATATGCTTTGACTTGACTTATCATAATAAGATTTGGATTCCTTTTTCTTCGAATTATCTCGAGTTTTAAAATAATATCCAGAAATTTATTGCAAGTTCTTGGGAATTTGACCATTCCCAACAAAATCCCTTACAGTTCACAGCCTCCTTTCCCTAAAACCCGGATGAAAGTCAAGTTTTCTTGAGGGATTCGAATCATTGAATACTTTGAATTGTTGTGACCACCTGTCAATATACCAATACTGTTGTGATAATGACGACGGGCGATTGAAAAGTTCGATTTGGTTTTTAAATTGTTTATGTGTCCTGTAGAGCTGATGAAAATCGTGAATATCTTAGATTTTTATCTCTATTAAGGTCTTATTGCCTGATAGAATGAATATGGTTATCTATTTGACATGAAATTGGTCGTTATAGTGTGTCATCATCGCCATTTCTAGTGAGATCTTAGGTTTTCTTAGAAGTCTCACTGGTTTTTTGATCTATTTCAAATGGTTGGAAGCTTAAAAACGCAATTCGCCGTTTTTTTAGAAGTAATTCAACTATCTTTATGTCCTGTTTTCTTTATAATTGGAGAGTTTCGATTTTCTGTTCCATTGTCGAATTCAATAATTATCCAACGTTTCATCTTGAAGGAATCATCAAATTTCCGGTTTCTTTTGAGATATTCAGTATAATAGACAAAAAATCTCTTGAATTAGGGGCTGATTCAAGTTCAAATCAAAAATATATGAAGGGAAAACATGAATTATTAACAGAATATGATTTTTGGAACCATTAAGATAAGAAATCATGGTAACCAAATCAGATTTAGGTTGAAGCCAAAGACATTTTCAGTAGACACTCGTTTTTCGTGTTTGAGAATACAATGCGGGAGTGGTTGTGTGCATAAATATTCATGCGCATTCGTACATTCATGAACCTGCGTGTTTTATGTGGGTTTATGCGGGGCGTGCACTTACAGAGTATCCAGGTCATACACATGGCAGATGTCCATGAATCTGGGTCAGGAAGATTGCGTTGGGGTCATTCGGTGGAGAGAACCATGGGGGTGTCCATGGGTTTGTTTCAATAGTAGTACAGATGAGATGTAACAACGAATTTATCAGAAACAATTAACCACCCTTCTCCAACAATGTCCACCCTCTCATTACTCAATTGATTAATAGGGAAACACTATGAAAAGCTCGAATATCTTTATTATTATTGATTAAATAATCCCCCAGAATTATGGAGTATTTAAACATGTACCAATTCACCAAATATTGAAAACAGTATCACTTAGTATTGTATTATATATGTTTTGAAATGTTTCGCTGTTGTAATCAATTGATTCCTCCCAGGGTAATTTCTTTTCCTTATGAGAATATCCACTCAATATCATTGTCAATCATCTATTGAATCTTAAGGGATCCAGAACAATTAATTCAAACCAATGCATCTTATCCAAACTCATCAATTGAAGCAGTGATTATCAGTGTTTCACCAAATTTTATCTTCACATAAACAATTGGACTCTCATTAATATGAATTTTTGCATTTTTTTGTTTATTTCCTCATTTCCTCAGGATCCTCTTTTGCCAATACAATTTGGGATTAACAATTCTATTCCATATTTTGAAGGGGAGGACACCCAAACTGTTTTTGCTTGGAGGGATGGTTTTTCTGGATCTAATATTATATTTGGTTTTATTGGCAACGGATGTTATAATTACCATGAAGATTTGGAAGATAAGCATATACAAGAGCTTGATTATTCATTTGATGATAACTCATCAGATGTATCTCCTTCAAAAAACGATCCTGATTATGAACACCAAACTGGAATAATTGGTATCACTTTAAGTTCATCAAATTCCATATGCATTGCTGGAATGGCCTATAATTCGAAGTATTTTTGTTTTAAAAATACAAATACAAACCCGTTGATACTTGCCAAAGCAATTAGATTTCATAATAATAACTCAAATATAAAGGTTTTTACTACAATAAATAAGTGTTCACAGGTTTTCAATACTCATTTTGAAATCTGTCCTCCCCCAATTCCTGATACTCATATAGATAATGCTTTTAATGATGTAGCAGGATCATCAATTTTTGTTGCTTCCTCTGGAATTCAGGGCTTAAGTGGAATAAATTCTAATACATTTCTCGAAACAAGCCATTTTTCTGTAATAACTGTATCTGATTCAACACCATTTGGAGGGCGGGCATTTTGGTCAAATAAAGGACCATCTATTGTAGTAAATGCTCCATCGGGAGGAAATATGATTCCTTTTGGAGATAAGTTTCATCCTTATCCTGCCACAATTGGAATGGAAAGTATGAAGTGCTCTGTGGATCAGTTTAGGCCATATGGTGTCGGGGTTTCATACGTCAGTGGGACAATCGCATTTATGTTAGAATCGAACAAAGGGTTGTCAAATAGAGATATAATGCATATTATGGCATTGACATCTCAACGTAATGACCCTGGTCATCCTTCTTGGATCAAAAATTCAGAAGGGTATTTCTACAGTGATATTTATGGTTTTGGAAGAATTGACTCATTAAAAGCATCTCAATTGGCTCGTATATGGAACAAACTTCCTCAAAGAGTTACAACTAACATTCACTTTGCTGGTTTTTGTGTCAAATCACGTTCTGGCTTTTCAATAATACCAACTAATTATGTTTATTCTCATATTCAATTCATTGAGTTTTTGATTATTAAGCTCCAAGCACATTCTATATCTCATTTAATACTCGATGTTATATCTCCAATGGGAACTAGAGCCAGAATTATAGGTCCTTCTTTTGTACATGATTCAAAGGTCAGTACGAGATACATTGTGAGGACATTTTATGGAGAAAAGGCTAATGGAATTTGGAGTATTTTTGTAGCTAACGAGGGATTTGGGGAGATTAATCAAATAGATTCAATTGATTTTGAGATTCATGGACTTCTAGAAATCCCTCCATTTATGCATCAAAACCAAACAATTGGCAAAAATCCAAGGATAGTTTTTAACTCTTCAAAGATTCAAATTGAGTTGCCTATTAGGAATATCCAATGCATGAAAGATTTTAAGATCAAAGTTATGGGGGCAATTGATCCCATAGATGTTTATCTTTATGATGATTTAAGCCGGGGGTTTTATCCTCTTCGAGAAAACATTACTAATATGCAAACGGAAATCATGTTATCTTTACCATGTTTTTTGAAAAATAGAACTGTGGCTTTATACATCCAAAGCTTAAAAATGAATGAAGGATCGATCAAATATTTTGAGTTTTCTAATCCTTATTCCAAAGAAATGATTATCGATCCCAAGCCCTATGATGTAATAAGATGGAAGTTTGGATACACTAATACCATGTCAATTGCACTATCGTTTACAAATCAAGAAATTTTCCCAGATAGTGATTTTTTTATTGTTCACATTGGTATTTATGACATCAAGAAGAAAGAAAAAATATATGAGAGACCTTATTTTCTCCGAGAATTGTCTTCAATTAGTTTTCCAATTAGTCAAAGCATACCAAATGCATTGCTTTATGTGATTCCTAGATGGAATTCCAATATCAGTGGATGCAACACATTGATTCAGCCAATTTCTATATTGAAAGACCTTGAAGAGATACCTTCCAAGTTTTATTTGAATATATCATCTAATTGCCCCATTCCACCGGGAATATTTTACAATATTGATCAAGTGGATGATATTCCAACAACCAATGATGTACAAAAAAGAAAAGTCCTCATAGCATCATTTGTGGTGCTTATTTTGGTTTTGGTAACCATTATAATAATTTGGGATACTCAGTATCGAGACAAAAAGCTAATATGAGATGAAAACCCTTTGAAGACAAAAATTTATTAATCTTGTATAATTCTATACTGATCCATTATGGTTGCTCAATACTTCTTCTAAGTTTTTCAAGTTCTTCATAGACACATTTCCTTTCATTCATTAGCTTCTGTGCTGATTGTATAGTGTCATCAAAGAACTTCTTTTGTATCAATGAGTTAGGATGTGCATCTGAATACTGACGATCTCGGTACTTTTTAAGAAACACCCGCATTTGGTCTTTAGCTGGATTTTGAGAGTCGTTTGTTTCAAGAAATGCAATCCTCCTTTTCAAATTATCTATTGTTTCTTTCAGTTGATGTTTCATTAATTCGACTTCTTCTTTCCCGATGGATTGAGAGGATCTGATAAGTTTTAGTTCTTCAGATTTTCCGAGGAGGAAATCCATTTGTTCTTCATGTGAGAGTGGTCTATTGAATTTTTTCTTCACATATTCATTGAAAAGCTGATCATTTTCATCTGAGATCTCACTAAACCGGTTTGATAAAGAGTCAATAAGCCCGACATCATTCTCGAATTGGTGGGATGCATCATTAAGAACCCTTGATAATTCACAATAAGGTATCGAAACATGATCAGCTTTCCCATTCGCTTTTAGGAGCTCATAGTTTCTTTTTGATTGCTCAAGCATGTGCTTGTATTCTTCAATTTCACCTGCTAAGCATTGAATTTCTATATTCTGTACAGCTATATCAACATTAACCCTTTCACATTTGACAACACGTTCTTTTGCGACAACAAAAGACATGTTTTCTCTTTTCTTTTGAATACAGTTGATAATCTCATTGGCTTCTATCAGAAGTTTTTGAGCTTTATCGAGTTTTTTTTGCTGCTCTTCTGTGTATTGAGATGGAATTAAGGGCTTTACTATTCCCTTCAACACATTGATAGTATCTTTGGTTGTTTTAGTGAGTCTTTCATTTCCATTTTCTTTACAAAATCTCTGAAAAGCGTCCAATTTTAGAATTAGGGAACCAATAACATCTGTTGATGTTGTATGATCACAAAGTGAACTATTTACCTCGAAATTTGATAGTAATCCTATTCTTTCAAGAGGAAGAAAAGAGAACTCTCCATTTGGGCAGAATTGAATAAACATAGAATCGGTTAATGTTATTTGAAAATCGAGAACAAGATACTCCATAGTTGCATCAATCAGTTCATACAAAGAACTAAACTCTTGTTTTAATTGTTCGGAAAACCCTAAACGATCAAAAGGAACAGATTTAAAAATGATTGAAAATGATGAGATAATATCAAATAATGGATAAGTTGAATTAACATCAGCAGAAGAAAGAAGTTGGTTAAGTTTGGATATTGTATCTAATGTACTAGGCGAGATTCTTGATGAAGGCGACGATGCAAAAATAATAACCTCTCTTAAGAAATGAGAAGCCATTCTAAGAAGTGATTTGGTATGATAAGAATTTAGTGATGACTTAATGTCTAAAAATAAGTTCGAGATTTTGTTCCTAAACTGATCAAAGTCTTTCGTAATGAAGTAATAATCGGCTTCCATTATTTGCCGGATTTTTTCAGGAAACTCCGAAAACATTGATCTTTCAAATGGTCTATCTTCAAAAAAGTTGGTCTCTGTAATACTAAGAATTGATCCAGAAATACAATTAACCAAATTTAAAAATAAAACAGTTGATGACGAACACTTAAAAGATAAGTCCATTTTGATAGAAAGATCAGATATATCAGAACAAAAGTTAAAGAGCATTGTAACCTTATTTGTAAAAGAACTTAATACCATCCATTGCTTATGAATATATGAATACCATTCTGGATAATTCGACTTACATTTATCAAGTACATTCTTTGATAGTGATATAATTTTCTCCATATCAAATTTGCAAGCAAGCAATCCATTATAAAAGCATGATCGAAATTCTTCAGCACTGCTAATAAATGAGTCAATCTCATCATTATTCTCTTTTGTAAAAGACCTTATTAATGAACACATTGAGTTGTTAAGAACAATTGCATCTCTTAAAGAGTCTGAGAAATCTAAGAATGGAATACTAATAATAAAAGACGAGATCATATCTGTGGAATCCTTTGTTGAGTAAAGTGGTTCTGTAAGAACTCTAAGCCAATTTAAAACAAATTCTTCATTCATTGATACGCCAACAATTTTGCTCTCATAAATCGAAAACAATGATGATGTAATTCTTAGAATGGTGGAAAATATAATATTTTCATGAATTATTGTATTTTGTTGATTTGATGATGACAAAATTTCTGTCAATCTAATATGCAACTTTAAAAATTCAATAATAGAAAGTGTTTGCTCAATTGCTTGAAGTAGATTGAGGGGATTTTCAGGAGTGCTATCTATTGTGATAACAGAAAACATCAAAGATTGATAATAATCTCTTTCAAAAAACTTATTGTTCATATTGTTCATTGATTCATTAATTGCTTTTGGGCCATTATTAAGTTGATCCATATAAAAATTTAAAGTTTCCAAAACTTTGGGCAAATGGAGGATTTCAGAAATTAATACAAAACTTGGAATCATTGTTCTAAAGTAGTTTAATGCAGATGCTAATAATGGTTCAGAATTATCTCTAATTACATAATTAATCACTTCAAGGGATTGGCAATAAATCTCAAAGGATGGCTCATATATGGAATGCGCAGCGCCCCAGGCTCTCATTTTTCTTGATGATTGAATCAATCGTGTCAATACTTCAATCAACTCAAGATTAGAAGGAGATATGCTTTGCAAAAACATTGACACAAAGAAATCAAAATCAAAATGCAACCTTGAAAGGATAAGGTTTTTGGAGAGAATCATCCATATTGGAGCAGAATCAATTATTGTACGAATTTGACTGTTTTTTTGCCCAAAAAGGTTTTGTTCGAATAGAGAAAAATCTAAAAACTGATTCAATGATATTTCACTATTACTACATGCCATCGAAAACTTGTTTAAAATTGAATTATATAGCACTCCATATTCATCTCTATTCAGATATATCTGATCAGAATCAATACTCCCATATAGAGATTTAAACAATTCTGAATGAGATTCATCTATAGCAGAAATTAAATTAAGAACATTTTTGGATATCTCGGGAATAAGAGAACGATCTTTTTGATTAATCAAACAGTCAAAAAATGATATGGAATCATTCAATTCTTTGGAATAATGCATTATTATGGATTTATCACATGAAAGTGCCTTCAATGATATTTTCAACAACTTAAATGATTGTTGTACATAGAAACTAATTGGTAAATCTGAATCAATATGATGGATCCTAACAGCAAGAACAGTGCTATTAATATACTCATATAGTTCTTCAGCAACACTTAGAGAAGCATAAAAATCTAGTTCCTGAGTTGTATGACTCTCAATCTTACCCAAAAGAGCTTTAGTCAAAGAGATTTTTTTCAATAAAACTCTATTTTGGGATAAGGATGGATATAATTTCAACAAAAGTGATCGAAATTCTAGTATTGAATGTTTAACTCGCCCCAAAACATCTACATTTAAGCTTCCCATCTTGATATTTTCGATTTCTTGAATAAAAGAAGGCAAATAATCAAATATATCTTTGAAATCAAATTGCTGACTTTCGGACAAATCTCCAAGAATGCATTGTAGCTGTTTTTCCATATCAGTATAATTAAATCTTGAAAATCTTCCTTTGTATAAATTCATATAGTTGTATATTGGCAAAAATATAGAATTAAAAGTTGGCTCGTTGATATCAATGTTTGAAGAAGGTGATATGCAATTAAGAAAGAAATGATAAACAGGCATAAATGATGCAATAAGGGGGAGAGAAAATTGTTCACATACATTATCATCAAATAATACAGATATTACCGAAGAAACAAATTTTTTAAGGATCACATCAAAATGCGACTCATTTTTATCAATTTTTTGAAATCCTTGATCAATTTTATCATTTTTGTGGTATAGTTTTTCAAGAGGAGATAGAACATCAAAAACAACATCCATAACATCAATTGTTGGCTTCAATACTATTGATTGATAAACAACAGGATCTTTTATGAATCGCTTCATTTCAAATCTAAGCTTACTTAATAAAGGAAGTATTTGTGATACATTATTCTTAATTAAGAAAAGAGAAGACTTCGTTTCGTTAGCTAACAGCAGTTTCTCACTCATAATGTAAATAAAAGACGATAATATAACATTTAGACTACCTCTTTTTTGTAGGGTTGGGTTTAAGAAAGATACTAAAAAGCGACTCATCATCAGGACCAGATTCAACTTTCTTTTCAACATGTTGATTTTTTGGTGGCTCAGAAAAATTTTCAAAGAAAACCAGATCAAAGAGGCGCTTTGAAACAGGGACTTTGATCCGGAAAGCTTGAAAAACAATTTGAGTAATAGAACCTTTGAATCTCTGATATTCATTATCCGGTGCCAGTTCAAAAAGAAAACAACTCATCAAATCTTCAAGGGGTGTTCGATATATTGATTCTAATTGGAGCATTGAAAACACGGTATCTTCAATGGTTGTTTTACAAGAGAAATACTTTAGTGCTAAATTGTCTTTGATAATTCTATCAGATTCTAATTCATAATCGCTCAGAGCTGAAGAGTTGTTTTCATCAAGACTCATAATAAAATCTTGGTATAGTTGCCTTGTATTGCCAGTTAAAAACAACTTTGGTATATAAGAAGCAAACAACTTCAAATCAACTTTGTTTGGACTGCAAATTGCAGAATATATTGCTGCTCGTTGTGCTCCTCTGCATAAATCTCGAAATGAAGACAGTCTCAATGTTTGATTAATGATAGATAGGCGATTTTCAGTCTTTAAATCGGATAAAACGGTGTGTCTACATTTCAAAAACCACAAATACCTTACCAGTATTCGGAAACACTGACAAAATGGATTAGATGCGGTATTAGACTTTAAATACTGGTATATAGCATCTTTTCCAATTGATAATAAACAGCATGTATATATTGTAGTGATTGATAAACTGGAATACTGAATGGAAGGCTCGAAATTTGTTTCAAATGCCGGATTTTCTTTATCAATATTTATAGATGATTTAGATGATAGAGATAGATCTGGAATTTGATTCTTTAATTCAAGAAGCAGTTTAATACAACATGATAACCGTGTGATGTTCTGACCATTACCAATCGCAAGCCTACAAATATCCTTACAATCACAAGGAAGTGTATCTATTCTTTCTGATATTTGTTTCATTAGGCTATTACGCAATTCAAAAACAGGTTTTAAATCACCCATAAAAAGTTTGATTTATTTAAAAGGATTTTCTTGAGCAAAAAACTCGTCGAATTCATCTAGGGTTTCCATTTTAGACATTCTTTCATATTCAGGAGATTTAGTATATAACCTGTGTTTTCCAATCATGGCGTTCACAATCCATCTCCATTCTCTTCGGTCATAGCACCCGTTCTCTCTAGCATTAATGAGAATTTTTCTAGCTACAGTAATAGGATCTTGCATTTCATTAGAAAAACAAGAAGGATTTTTGATAGCAGCGCCAGATATAATAATAGAATCACACCCAGTTTTTTCAATCATTTCATTCGCCATTTTTCTGTTTTTAACTCCTCCATTTCCAATTTTTGCAACATTAATATGTTCAAATACTAGCTTCATATCATCATATGCAACAGATCCTTTATGTTTTTGTTCTTTCAGGCGACCATGAACCGCAATTGCTGATGCCCCAGCATTCTGACAAGCAACTGCAAACTGTATTGAGTGCTCTATTTTGGAGTGTATCCTGTGTTTAACAGATATTGGAATAGAAAAATTGCGCTTTAGCGATGAAATTATCTCTGAAACAGTCTGAGGATCATTCATCAAAGCGCTACCATCGCCCTTACTTGTAGCAAAACTTTCAGGACAACCGCAATTCAAATCAATAGCATCAGCAAACGATGAAACAACGTTGACAGCTTGAATTGCTTTGTTAGAATCATGAGCAAGAATTTGGAATACCAATTTCCCAGATTCCCTTTCAACAGAATGAAAGTGCACATAAGAACTAGAGGGCGTTCCAAAAAGAAGCCTTCGGGGATTGTTCTCTTCTATATGACTAGAGAGAATGGAATCACAGCTTGTTGCTGGACCATAGACCCCGTCGGCACCATAGTCGAGGCAAGTAAGACGGAATGGGAGGCATGATGCGCGAACCATTGGGCCGGCAAAGATTTTTCCCTTATAAAAATTGGAATAATCTGATGTCATAAAAATGGGCGATCATTCAATAGAAATTGCCGAAATAGAAGAGAGATACAAGTCATTGATTATTAACACAGAGCGATACCAAAAAGTTAAATCGATTGGGAAAGGTGGGTATGCTGAGGTTTGGCTTGTTAAGGATAAAGAGACGGGAGCCGACATTGCATTAAAGCAGTTATTTAGTGAGATAAGCCCAAAACAAATTCAGAATTTTGCTAGAGAAGTGGATACTATGGCAGATACTAATCATCCATTCTTGCTCAAATTCTATGGTTTTTCACCATTAACCCCGTTGTCAATTTTAACAGAATATATTCCAAATGGATCTCTTTTTCATTTTATAAGAGCTGATCCAAAAGGGAATTTTTTAAACGGGACCAGGAAAACCCTGATTGCAATGGGGATCGCATCAGCGATGAACTTTCTCCATAAGCGCGGTATAATACATAGAGACCTTAAGTCAATGAATATTCTCCTCGATAATGAATTACTTCCAAGGATATGCGATTTTGGTATAGCTCGTTTTTTTTCTAATAGCCAAGAACCAATCACAATGCACCTTGGCACTCCTCACTGGATGGCTCCAGAGAGTTTATATGGCAAAGGATATGGATTTCCAGTTGATGTATATGGATTCGCTATGGTTTTGTATGAATTATTGACATTCAAGATACCTTGGGCGGGGCTTGATCCATTATCAGTAACAAGGACCGTTGTTATAGAGAATAAAAGGCCAAAAATACCACAAACTGCGCCAAAATCATTAAGGAATTTGATTGTTAAGTGTTGGCAAACTAATGCTAATGCCAGACCAACATTTGCTGAAATTTACAGACTATTTTCAACCGGAGCTGTTTTTTTTGAAGGTACTGACTACGAATCTGTCAAGAAACTCAATCTACAACTGATAGAAAAGGGATATGAAAAATCCAGAATTGCTAAGAAAGAATCACCCAACTCTAATACTACCAACCAGAATAATACACCTATAAAATCTGAATCAAAAAGGAATACAAATACCGAATCTGTATCTTCTTTAGGGAAAAATTCTTTAATGGCAGATGTTTCTCGTAATGAATCCATTGTAATCAACAAAGAAAATACTTATGCCTTGAATGACTCTTCTGATGTAGCAAGTTTCAAAGGGCACCTTCCCTCATTATCTGAAAGTGATTCCAACACCCTTACACCTGTAAAAATCCTTAAGCCTAGCAAACCTCATCCACGTATACCAATAGTGGAATCTTTTAGGGATAATAACCTAGAGACAATCTTTTCTGAGTCATCAGAACAATCCAACAAAGAAGATACTAAAGAGAAACATCCATCATATGATGAACTAATTGTTCAAAACCCTTCGCATCCAAGTTTTTTAGTTGAATTGAAAAAGTTGTCCCAAAATAATGAGGCAAATAGCATTTTATTGTTTCATCAAGTTATTCAACCAGTTATTAATGCTGAGCCATATGATCAATCGTGTTTAATTGCACTCAAAGCATTAAAAACTTCAATTGTTTGTCAACAATCCTTCGATTTGTATATTCAGAGTCGTCATTTTCTAAAATTGCCCATATTAAAACCAGGATTCTTCGAAGTTTCTCTTGATATCCTCATTATTATCTTTAGCAGAGATCCTTCAGTATTTCAAGGAGATTTTAATGTCCAACTCACCAGTATTATTACTCAGGATCCTGAAAAGGCACTTATCCTCATTCAACATGCAGTTAAGCACTTTTATTTAATGGTTGATCCTTGGTCAATTATTGATCATTTGATTATTGATTCAGAATGGTTTATAAGTTGTAGTTCGGCACCAGAGTATTTGTCAACATTATTCTATGTTTGCCATAATTGCGCTGAATACAGAAACGCTAGGATTGAATCAATAATGGATATATTTATGTCATCATTACAATTGTATGATAGAAGGATTCTCACAGTGTCTTTAAATGCAATATTTTTACTTTCGGAACAAACTCCATTAATCGATGGCAATATTTATTCCAGACTCTTACTGGATGATTGTTTATATGAGAATACTATAGCTTTATTGGTAAAATTTCCAATCGAAAATGCAAATTCTGATTTAATTGATTGTTTATTTGAGTGCGCTCAAAGTAATTCCAGTGCAACTGTTGTATTAATTGGTTTAGCAGAGGATTCTTCAAATTCATTACTTATGATTCAATCACCTTGGTGGTTAATTGAATGTTTGCCCTCGAGAATTGACACAGTCCGAATTCTGTTAATGATTTTGACCCATATGGAGCTTAGAAATCAAATATTAAATATACCAGAGTTATATAAGATGTTTTCTTTGATATCAGAAGACGCAGACGTAAATCTTCTCTTATGCGCATCATCTATTATTAGAAGTCTCCCTTTATGTAAAGCTTTGGTCAAGAATCTTCATTCTTCTGGTTCATTGAGATCGATTATTCATTATGCATTTGAATTGAATTCGGAGAATGCAATATCTTCATTACTCCGTTTAATACATTTCTTATCGTCTGCTGTATATATCAGTGAGTTTGCGCTGCTTCCTAGGAAATTGAAAAGCATTCTTAAGCTTAAAAACAACACTTCATGCCTATCACTTCATGTTATTGTTTCACTAAGTCAGTTCAAAGAATGTGCCAACGAATTTCTTGCAATGGGTCTTGAAGGGTATTTTCGAAAGTTGTTAAGTGACCCTGACTATCATGACTTGGCACTTAGATTTATCACTAATATTGAAAAGTATAAAACTGTTTTATAAATATTGTTTTGTTTTTAATGTCAGGTTTCACAGTATTTGGAAGAAAAGAAGTTTTATTAAGTATGAAATTTAATCAATATGTTGATATTTGTCGTATCATACGTAAGTGGAAGAATATGAATGTGGTCAGGAGGCAATATTATGAAAAACTTCTCATATCACAACCGAAGGTTAGTATCGAAAACTTATATTATTATTGTCCAAAAACTCCGTTTCAATATTTTTGCGATAGAAGCGCAAATGGATTGGATTTGCATGATCAAGAAATTGCTTGGCAGCAATTACCAAATGAAAGCAAAAAATTGTTCATTGAACTGTATAGATCATCTACACAAAGAATCATAAATAACAAAAATCCGATTATTCCTATATGCGATGGGATTATTAAGTTTTTATTCCCACAAGAACTTTTTCGAAATGAATATATAATCACCAAACTTCAAAATATCGAAATGAATACCAATGAACTTGATTCTTTGATAGAATTTGAATGGCATGGCATGGAAGAACTGAACCGAAGTGTTTATAATTCGATGCAAGTTTATCAGATCGAATCTATGCTTTCATTTGTTGAATTATCTGAGTTTAAAGTGGATTATGTTTGGGATTTCCAACTGTTGTACTCCTTTATACCCTTAAAGAGGAAGTTTTATCAAATCCACAAATCCAAATATTGGACATATGTTGAAAGTATTCTCGATAGCAATCCTAAAGTCGAAAATGTTGACGATTTAACTCGTAATTTGTCATCCAGATATAATGAGCATTATCCAAAGTCAGAATTAATACAGATTAATGATGTGCTATATGGGAATTTTGTTAGTGCAGTGGAAGAGGTTATATGGTATTTTCAGCCTTATCTAGATCAGACCTTGATAAATCAAATGCTTCTACGCATCTGGACGGAGACAGACCAAGAAGAAAAAGAGCTGTTCAATTATTAGAATGGATCCAGAACAGTTTGAAAGTTGGGTCCAAACTATCAACTCATCTGCTCCAGGAGACCAGTCTGTTCAAAAAGAAATAGAAACATTTTTAAAAACACCTTGCATTATATCTGTATTATTTAAGCTTTTATATTCAAATCGATTATCTGATGTTTCTTCGCAGTTTGCTTTATATTGCATTTCTAGTATTAAGGATCTTAATCAGAGCGAAAAAAATTCAGTAAGGAGTTTTTTTAAAGACTATACCAATTCAAATCTTAATAGATTGATCAATTCTCAAGAAATAATTCCTTTGTCTCTTATTTATTGTTCATATTTTACCATAAGTGATGATTTAGGTCAGGATTTGCTTAATGAAATATCCCTTTTAGGAAGAACTGGCCTGTTATTTGTTTTAACATTTGGTTCGCATGTTGTTCAAAGAACTAAGTTATATGATGATATTTCATTTTTATTCAAGATTTCTATTGAAACAATAGAGTTGTATAGTAATGATATAGAAATCTTGGGTTCTACTTTATGTATCATTAATGGAATACTTCAAAAGGTTATCAAAGACGAGTATTCTTTTTGGCCAATTGATAATACTCTAAGGTTTATGGATAGTGCTTTTGACAGAATTATGCTGATTTTTGATCAATGTGAGCCTCCAATATCATCTCAAATCCTCCAAATTATTCTTTGTGTTATATCTTTATCCCCGCCATCTTTCCCCTCTGATTCATTTCGAAACTCATGTGTTACTCAAGTTGTCGAGAAGATGATTTTCATCTTTGATAATTCTTTATCTCATCACCATGATTTTGCATTATATGTTCAGATTTCTGAAAAATTATGCAATTTGATTTTTCAATATGGACTGTTTTTACATGCAGAATCGTTTTTCATATCATTTTTGAACGTGTTTATGTATGTACTGAGGTCTGCAATTAATGGGATAATATTTGGATGTATTGATTTATTCATTGATTTTTGGACGAAACAAGATATATTCGGGTTAACTTTAAAGCATTGCATCCAAAGCTGCAAAAAAAAAATTCGATCTTTTTTGTTGCATAATTTGTTTTCAATTGATAGTATACCAAAGCTCTTAATAAGATCAATATTAGAAGATAAATCATCGATGTTTATTCATTGTGCAATGGAGATAATGAATCAATCGGATGGGATTGATGGGAAGATAGGTGATTCTATTAGAGTTATTTTGAATTATTTTGATCATAATATAAACACTTCATCTATTGTTGAAGTGGCATTCTCATTAATTTTCATTTCAGAATACGTTGTATTATCCAATTCATATGAGATCATGAAAAGCACACTTCCTAATGTTTTGAAAATTTGCGATTTCGATGTTGCAGATGAGGAAGCGCGATCCTTTCTTTACTTTTCTTTATTAAAGTATCTGAACGGTTTATCCTCTTTGTGCTTTCAAAGAGATGACAAAGCTTCACATTCATTTGTTCTCGAAAATTATTTTAACATTGAATCATTACTATTGTTTTTTTATAGAGAAATGAGAAGTGATAATTTGAATATTGAGGAAATCAACTTCTTCTGCTCAATTCCTTTGTTTAGTAATTCAAGTGATTCTTCCTTAATTCTATTTTTGGAGAATGACTTTTTCCATAAATTATTTGAATTGGTTTTCTATGATTCATTTACATCCAAAGTATCATACAAACAGCTTGAAATGATGTTTTTACCACTATTCAAGATCGGATTTGTTGAAAAAAGTAATAATTTAATAGGAAAACTATTTGACAAATGCCTTTCTTTAATTGAAGAAAATGTTGTTTATTTTTCCGTTTTTAGTATTAGCTTAATACCCAAAAATCTTGATTTGAACAAATCCTTTTCTTTCATTGACAAATATGTATTTCCATTAGCATTATTAGTTATTGAGAATAATCCAAGTGAGATTTCTTGTATATTAAAATTCATTAAAACTTTGTCATTTGTTCTGGGAAAAAGCAATATTCCATTTTTTTCCACCTGGTCTGTTAATAGTTATTGTTTCATTATGAAATCAATATTAATATATCTCAAATATATAAACGAACACTATCCATTTAACTCAATTGAATCATACCATATAGTCGGCAAAATTTTAAGAATAGTATCGAGTGTACTTCATTGGCCTCATATAAGTGTGGGAATATTTGAATTTTATGGGAATGATGATTTATTTGTCATTTCATCCATGATTATTCAAAGACTCATGTTTTTACCAATGTCATCCATATATTTTTATGTCAAACCAACCACTTGTTTGTTTCAATTCCTATCAAATATCCTTAAAAGTCATGCTTCTATATTTCATAGATTAGATTTAATACAACAAAGACATATTTTGGAAATACTCAAATTTTCTTTGACAGAAACAAAAAATGAATTGCTATCTGAGGCTATTCAATCAAATCTATTTCTTTTCAAACAGTTATCTATTGACTCAAAAATCGTAAATGATAGCACCCGGGCTACGGTCAATGAAATAGCAGAAATAATCCTTGATCTTTGTTTTCAAAGTTTATATAACAATAGAGTGATAATTGAAATCTTATTCTATATCAAAAAAACAAACTCTGACATAATTGAATTATACTTTGATAGAATTATTGACCATTCAACTGTATCCAACAACGATAGAATTGTTTTAATGTTCAATAGGTTATTGAATCGTTTAGCGTTATCGGCGACAGCTCAGACAGTATCAGATGTCGTTTCTGATATTGAGAATTTTACCAAACTAAATTATTCAAATTTTGGCAGTTATAAACAAAATGGTGTGTTTTAATTCAATATTTATGGATTTTACACCGTTGATGGTTTTACATATTTCAAACAAGAGTTATATCAAATGTTGCTAAGCCTTTTGTTTCTTGTTTTTGCAAGATCGATTAACATCAAAGAAGAGTTAAAGGATAATCGAAATCATTTTACTTCATCCACATCTGTAACCAAATTGGCTGATTTGAAACCCAATTTGATAGAAATGGGAGACTCAAGTTCTTCATCATATAATCCTTATACTTCTTATTCATCTTGGAGCTCGTCTTATGAACCATACACAGCATCTTCGTTTTCCAGTACATCTTATGAACCATACACATCATGGAGCTCGTCATATGATCCACATACATCCTATTCATCATGGAGCTCAACATATGATCCATACACATCCTATTCATCATGGAGCTCAACATATGATCCACATACATCCTATTCATCATGGACATCGTCATATGATCCACATACATCCTATTCATCATGGAGCTCAACATATGATCCACATACATCCTATTCATCATGGAGCTCAACATATGATCCATACACATCATACTCAACATGGACATCGTCATATGATCCACATACATCCTATTCATCATGGAGCTCAACATATGATCCATACACATCATACTCAACATGGACATCAACATATGATCCATATACATCATACTCAACATGGACATCGTCATATGATCCACATACATCCTATTCATCATGGAGCTCAACATATGATCCATACACATCATACTCATCATGGACATCGTCATATGATCCACATACATCCTATTCATCATGGAGCT
>Ga0074193_1000345_pt1 | contig 80989 bp, 72 predicted proteins | sample EPASupsiteHSE605_FD_64523 | JGI IMG/M metagenome (GOLD analysis project Ga0074193, IMG submission 64523) | Bioremediated contaminated groundwater from EPA Superfund site, New Mexico - Sample HSE6-05 | ecosystem: Environmental > Aquatic > Deep subsurface > Groundwater > Contaminated ... | reverse complement strand
CCGGTACAAACTTTAAAGAAGATCTCTACGAACTTAGGAGTCGGCTTCTCGCCCTTCGCCACATCGTCATACCCATGCGGGAACTACTGTACCGGATATTAAATTCAGAACGATTGGAGATCTCCAGGGAGGAGCGCCTCTATTTCCGGGACATCGATGACCATCTGCTGAAGCAGAGCTTAAGTAATCGAGTCCAACCGCGAAGTCACTGCTGATCTGCGCGACAGTTTCGTATCCCTAAACTCCAATCGGATGAATACCATCATGAAGACCCTTACCATCGTGGCCTCCATTTTTATCCCCCTGACCTTCATCGTCGGTGTTTACGGCATGAACTTCGACTATATGCCGGAACTCACCTGGCACTGGGGATATTTCGGGGTATGGGCTATAATGTTGGGAATCGCCTTCGGGATGTTGATAGGGTTCAAAATGAAGGGTTGGTTCAAATAAGTCCCTTGTACTACAATTCGCCAAAAATCGGCACATTATATTTAAAAAATTTTTCAAAACATAAAACAATATTGACCTGATTGATATTCCAATCTAAACTATTCAGAATAATAGCTTATAATTTGCTAAGAAAGAGAGATTAAATATGGATTATATAGAAATGGCGGAAATAATAGCACAATTTCGAGACGATGAGGAATGGAAAAAGTCTCACAACACAATAAATCTTACAATTTCTATCGTCTCCCAAGCAGCGAGTTTGCTTGAATGTTTTAAATGGGTAAATAATTTAAACCCTACTGAAGTTATAGAAAGCAGGAAAACCGAGATAATAGAAAAGCTTGCTGATATTACAACATCCATAATCTACTTAGGCTCTTCCTTAGGTATTTCACAAGATACCATGGAAGCTTTTATATATTCTAAAATAATCAAAGAATATTCAACTATGAATATGACTGGTCAACAGGAGACTTCAGAGAATATTACAAACGTTAAAACAATCGATTTTAAACACCATGAAAAATAATAGTGTTGACCATTTATTTTTATATGGTACTAATCACTGATAGTACCTTAAGGAAGAAAACAGCCGTAGGATAATTCCTACGGCTTAATTATTTATTTGTGTGTGGAGAAAGACTTAAATTTCTATCTCCTTATTCGAAAGTTAGGATCCTTTGATAAATGAAAATTGAGTTGGTAACTGAACAACCAGAAATAATGAGGGTTTTATTATGTTATCTTTATTTAATACAAAAATTAAAGTTGATCACGAATATGTTTACCATTCGTGATCATGAAAAAGTTTACCACTTTAGCAAGGGTAGAGAGTATTCAACAGAGGTAATTCATCGATTAAATCTTATCCTGTCCTTATCAGAAGGAACGCTTCTATATACTGTTTCCCATTTGCCGTCCCAAAATATTTCATACTGCTCAAAAGCGCAGGGAATACCCCTTGCTGAAAGCAAATCACTGCTGTCCATGAGCTGAAAATGAAGATGCGGAGCTGTTGAATTACCTGAATGCCCTACTTTCCCTAATACATCCCCTTTTTTCACAGTCTGACCTGCCGATACTGTAACGAACCCCGTTTGCAAATGTGCGAACGCGGCGTAAACATGATCAGAGCATTTCATAATAACATAGTTGCCTGCAACAGACCTAATGTCATCTTTTTCAGGGTTAAATGTATAAGCATTCTTTAGCGCACCAAACAAATCAGAAGCCAGATGAACTCTCTGCCTTTCCTTATAACCGTCTTCGGCTTTGATAATTTCCCCGTCACAAGGCGCATATACTTCCTGACCCCAGCAATAACACTTGTTTAAGGGAACGCCAAAGACAATATACCGCAGCGGATTTGTCTGATAAAAGGGCCTCCCTGTTCTCGCCCAGTCAACCTGTAAAAAATCAAAAGCATAGCGCTCTCCCAATTGGTCTGTCCCATGGCTTGGAATCCTTTTTCCCGGTGTGTTGGGCGCCATCCATTCTCCTCTTAATGGAAATTCGACAATTACCGTATCATCAAATCCTTTCATTTCATCACTCCCCTTTCCGGAATACAAAACATTATCCACCATATCAGACAGAATAATGATCACAAGTAAACTGAGCATCAATCCTGCAGCTAAATGTTTTCGCATCAGCACCCTCTTTTAATATCCTCAATCTTAATATTGGGATTGTGATACCTCCTGCGTTTGACTGTTTTTTTGCCATATTCTATTGCTTCACATGGACACCAGTGAATACAGGCAAGGCATCGCTCACAATTATGCTGCCAAACCGGACGCCGGTCTTCCATCTTTATACCGGACATACTTCTGAGCAAAGGCCGCAGCCGGTACATTTGCCGGTCGTTAAAAACGCTTCGTCCCATTTATTGATATTTTTATACAGATAACCTTCTCATAATTTTTATATATAAAAAATTTTTCTGAGTTCATTAAAATAACCATCTATTCGAGCAATAATCTTGTCATAATCCAATTCATTGTTTTTTGAGTTTCGAATATCCTCCAATATCTGATTTGTAAAACCGACATTCGCCCAAAAAATCAGCTGTTTGCATCTTTCGAGGTCAAGACCTTCTCTGAATCTGGATTCATCAATCAAATCAAACATTGTCTCATAGCATAACGATTGTTTCCCTTTTAGTCTTTCCTCCAGTTCCTTATTGATTTCTTCAGACTTTGTAATGGTGCTGACCTTATTGAATTCGAAAATCCAGGGGTACTTCCGCAGCAACTCAAGCTGAAGAAGATATGACTGCCGTAGTCTTTCAAAAATATCCCGTTCATTAAAATTCATTAATTCTAAATATTCTTTATTAATTATGTCTGTGCAGTAATCGTAAAGGAATAGAAAAAGGTCTTTTTTGCTATTTACATAATGGAACATTAACGCCTTTGAAATTCCGGATTCTTTTGCAATTACATTTGTCGACGCTTCGTCAAATCCATTAGTGGCAAATTCCTTTAATGCCGCGTTTAAGATAGCATCCCGTCTTTTTTCTTCAAGATCAACAATTTTTAGAAGCATGATATCACCTTATTTACTTTATTAACCTAACAGGTTAATAGTATTATATATCTTATTTACCTATTAGGTCAATAAGATAAAGAAGAAATTTCAATTTTAGCAATCTCTTATTTAGTTTATCTTAGAAACAATTGAGCTGTCAGACAAGTTGGCAGATACTCAAACGAGCGCCTTTGCGGCAGAGAGTTCTTCCTAATCATCTTTAGAGCAGTCATACTGAAGATAGGTGATGATCTTGAGAGGAAAGAAGAAGCGCATGGTTTCATTTGACACTTGATGGTCATAAGGTTGTGCGTCATTATTAGACGTGCCGTAAGTTCATACAACGTCAGCTCGTTGCGTTCGGATAGTTCGTCTAATATAAGCCGCCGAGACAGACTAAAAAGATAATCTGTATGCTGTCAATGCCTTAATAAATATGGCCTTCCAAACACCAATAAAAATGCTTGAAAGACCTGTTATTGTAATGTTTTGTTACATCTCGTTTAATAACCATAAACACCAAACGCTTTTTATATACCCTTAAAGTGGCTTGTTTTCGGCTTTCTTCGAGTATCGGCGTTTATGTTTTAAAATATGATATGTACACCCAGCTCCGAAAACCGGCGCATAATCTCCAGTTCATACCATATATATGATTCTACTTGCTTTCTCGCATATTTTCCCATACTAAAAAGCACCTACCTCACAGCAGATGCCCTATAATTCACACTGTCTTAATAATCTCCTGAACTCTTCCAACTTGCCCATCCGCAAGTCTTACCTTAATTCCCCTCGAATGCTTCTGGGAATTTGTTAAGATATCTTTGACGGTACCACGCGTCCTTATTCCTGTTCGTTGGTCTTCTTTCAAAACAATATCTACTGTGATTCCAGCATGAATAATGCTCCTTATTTGACCATCCATATTCTTAATACTCCCTCTCGCATTATAGATTTTTCGGCGGCGGAGTAGTTATTAAATTGCTGCATGAACTCACTCTTTTACTATTTTTTTCGGCTTCTTATTACTAGGCAATTCTTTAACTTCAAAACGCCATTTATGGGCATCCTTGCCAACCTTTGCAATTAGTTTTGTCATTGCCTCTTCTTTCGTTTCTGCGCGAATCCCGAATTGGAATTCTTTCGATACCGTATTATAAACTCCATACATAATATTATTTCTCCTCTCGACACGATGGTGGTGCATGATGGCTACTACCGACGTCCCATTTTCACTTAATATCCGCTGGTGTCTGGCCTATTTTGCTTCCTCTCGTTTCGCAAAAATGGCTATCCCCATATTATTTATTTAATTACAAAAATGCCAATAGAGCCGTCCCCCTTGTCACTAAAGAACGAGACGATTTTTCAATAGCCATTGCATAAGGAATTAAATTCCTGTGTTAATAGGGTTACATCCATTCTCCTTTTGCAACAAAAAATACTTTGCCCCCGACATGGATATGGAACTTTCCGTTAATCTTTTCTGCATCAATTCTTATAAGGGATGGACGCTGCATTTCATAACCCTGTTCTATCTGAAGATTTATCTTTGAAGCCTGAAAGAATTGATGTTCTAAAAGATAGCCCGCCAAATTACCATTTGCACTGCCTGTAGCGGGATCCTCAAAAAAGCCCGGATCATCCATAAAAACGCGAACCCGAAGGTCATTTTCTTCTTTTTCCGCTTCAGGGGCAAAGACTAAAAGGTTGCATTTAATCATCGTACTGATAAAATGTTGAAAGTTACTATGGTGAATAGCACATCTTTTTACAGCATCAAGTGATTTTAAAGGTACAATTATACACGGCAATCCTGTAGAGACCAATTGAATCGGATAGTCAGTCCGAATATCTTCCTGTTTTATATTAAGCACATTGGCTACAATATCTGTCTCTTTTATTGTCATTCCAAATAACGGCTTATTTTGACTCATTGTAAGTTTATCACCGTTTATTGAAACGGGTATTTGGCCTACTTCAAGATTCAAAATAATTTCAGTTTCTTCATTTCTATCTATTATCTTATTGATTACATAGGCTGTTCCGAGTGTAGGATGTCCTGCAAAAGGAACTTCCACGTCAGGAGTAAAAATTCTGACATCATATCCACCATTTTCTTGTTTACTAGACAAGATAAAGCTTGTTTCTGAAAAATTAATCTCCTTTGCAATTTGCTGCATTTCAGCAGCTGTAAGCTCATGATCAGGCACAAAAACGGCCAGTTGGTTTCCTTGACATTTTTCTTCCGCAAAAACATCAACAATATAGAAATCCATAAAAATCCCTGCCTTTCTTTTAGAATGTAATTGAAAAGAATTAAGTTATGGTAATTATATAAGTTAAAGGCACTTTACTCCTTTATCGGTTCAGGCTAGTTCGGTTAGCAAGCACTCAACATGTTTGATGCGTCTCAGTCTCCTATAGGTCATATTTTTTTGACCTTACAAATTCAATTGCTTCTTTACCGGTTATGTGTTCAACATCAATCGCAATGATGTAAGCCTGTGTACAGCCTGTTACTTCTTTTTGCTGGGCTTCTTCAGGCTGATCGCCGGAATACTTTTTGACCAAGGCCATGAAAGCTTCCAGCCTTTCATCACCTTCTACAATTCTTGCTTTCCCAAAAGCAATTACACTACGAAAATAAGTTGTATATTCCTTACTTACTATCATATCTTCATCTATTACTGAAAAAGACACCTTAGAATTTTTTGTAATGGCGTCAACTTTATGCCCTGCCTTTGCTGAATGAAAGTAGATTTTGCCATTGAAATATACATAGCTCAGTGGAACGGCATAAGGATAATCCTCATCGCCAATACAAGCCAGAACACCATTAGTGCATCGCTCCATTACAGCTTTGATATCTTCTGCTGATAATAATTGCTTACTTCTTCTCATGTCTCTAAACATAGATTTTCCTCTCTTTCTTAATTGTTACGCATTGATCGATGTTATTAAGTAACAGGTTTGATTACGAATTCGAGCATTTTCAATCCGCATTTATTTGAGCTTAATCACTTTTGCTGAAATTCCGGGGCAAATATCAGTTACGCAGAAGTAAATTTGAGCCCTAAAATACCTATCATTAGTAGGCAAAGAAATACGATTCGCAAAATATTTATGGGTTCGTTGAAAAGGATAATACCCAATAGTACAGCACCGAAAGCACCGATCCCGGTCCAGATGGCATATGCTGTGCCAATAGGGAGAGATTTCGTCGCAAGTGACAATAAAAAAAAGCTGACGATCATGCCTACAAAAGTAATCAAAGAAGGCTGTAATTTCATAAATCCATGGGAGTATTTTAGTCCCATTGCCCAAACAACTTCAAAAACCCCTGCGGTTATCAAATATATCCAAGCCATGTTTTCACCTCCAGACTATAAAATTAAGCCTGAAAGATATCATCTTGATATCTCCCAGGCTTTTGTCCTTCCGTGACACAGCTATAAAACTGTGAGTTCTCTCTTGGTCACAGACCAGCTTAGCTGCGGAACCCTAGAAAACTTTTTATTAACTTTGATTAAGACAATGATCTTTCAAGCTAAAGATAATTATATGTGCTTCTTTACTGTAAGTCAATGGTGCGTCTAGGACAGTTACACAGTGGCTCTTTTCTTTTCTGTTCATTTTATAAAATAGAAACTGAATCTCCGTTGTTTTGCAGTTAAATAAATAGAAAGCACCTTCTCGAGCCCGATATTCCGGGCTATTTTAATGTCAATATTTATGGATAATTATGTTGTATTTTGTTGTAGAATATGGTATGATATCCATATATGGGGGTGTTCGCTATGTTTCTTAAAAAGAGTACCAGTAACGGGAGAGTATTCCTCTCTTTTGTGCAAGGCTACCGTGATAAGGGTAAGGTTAAGCATAAAACTATTGAAAAGATAGGTTACCTTGATGAGTTGGAAAAGAAATATGATGATCCTATCGCCCACTTTAAATCTGTTGCTAAAGAACGTACCCTATCTACGCCTTGTGAGCGTAAATTAGAAGTTAGCCTTAACCAACGCCTTACAGATAATGCATCTTCCAGAAGAAACTTGGGATATGCTATTCCAAAGCGCATTTACTCTCTCCTTGGCATCAATGTTTTTTTACAGAATAAGCAGAAGCATCTGAACATAGAGTACAACCTGAACAGTATTTTCAGTCTCCTCATCTATAACCGATTTCTTTTTCCTTCTTCTAAGAAAAAGTCTTTTGACAGGCGTGATTTTTTCTTTGAATCATACGATTTCTCCCTTGATGACTTGTACCGCTCGCTTGATTATTTTGCACGCTATTCAGAATCCATCCAGAAATATTTGCACAATAAAGTCTGTGAAATTATTGGCCGGGATGGAAAACTGGGATACTATGATGTCACTAATTATTACTTTGAAATCCCTTACAATGATGAGGATGAATATGATGATAAGGGTGTTCTGGTCAAGAAAGGATTCCGGAAAAAAGGGCCTTCCAAGGAACACCGCCCAGATCCGATTATCCAGATGGGTCTTTTGATGGACTCAAACGGTATTCCTATGGCTTTCAATACCTTTTCTGGTGGTGAGAGCGAAAAGACATCTCTTCTTCCTATCATCCGCAGGGTGAAAAAGGATTATGGCCTGGAACGAATTATTGCTGTTGCGGACAGAGGTCTTAATACCAGTGATAATACCGCTTTTCTTGCCGGAACTAATGATGATGATTCCCGTGGTCGTGACGGCTATGTCTATGGACAGAGCGTATTATCTGCCGATAAGGAGTTTAAGGCATGGGTACTTGATAAAGAGGGATACCTTCATACTAAAGAAGTGGATAAAGATGGGGAAGAAGTCTTTTTCACCCACAAATCCAGGGTATATGCAAAAACCATACAACTGGAAAACCGACGGGGAAAGCGCAGCTTGAAAATGACTATCTATCAGAAACAGATGGCATACTATTCCGAGAAATATGCTCAAAAGCAGAAAAGAGAAAGGGAACTTGTCCTTAAAAAGGCCAAAGACTTAATCGCCAATCCAGGAAAGTATACCAGAGCTACCAGTATCGGTGCTGCCGGATATATCAAAAATATAAAGTTCGTGAAGGAAACTGGTGAAATATCGGACGGAATCAACCTTTCATTAAATCTTGACAAGATTGCGGAAGAGGAAAAATACGATGGCTATTATTCTATCGTGACCAGCGAAAAGAACCTGTCTGACCAAGAAATTCGTAATATATATAGAGGATTGTGGGAAATTGAGGAATCTTTTAAGATCATTAAGAGCGAATTCAGGGCACGTCCTATTTATGTCCGAACCGAGGACCACATAAATGCTCATTTTCTCATATGTTTTGTTGCGCTTCTCATTCTACGGGTACTGGAATATAAACTAGATAAGAAATATCCCGTCAACCGAATACGCGAGTCTCTAATCCGTTATTCCTGTTCACACCTTGACCAGAATTATTATCTGTTTGATTACAGAGATGAAATACTTCATTCGTTGGAGGGACTTTTCGGCATTGACCTGGGTAATAAAATTATGACCACATCCGAAATTAAAAAAATTTTGCAATACCATAAATAAGATCTGAATATACAACACTAATATACCTAAAAGTAAAGCTCTGCAGTCCGCATAAATGCGGTACTGGCAGAGCTTTTTAACATGTTGTTACTGCAAAACTCAGGATAATAAGCAATTTTTATATAAAATCATATAAGTTTTCATTCTTAATTCGATTTATTTCCCGGGAAATAAATTATATTTTTACATTTTGTAGATAAGGTGCAGAAATAAGCAGATGTTCGATTATACGCGTCTATGCTTGTTCTGTGCTGTGGAAAAAGGCGTAGATTTTATCGGCCGTTGGCCGGTTTACACCGCTTACCTGCAGGAGTTCTTCCACAGAAGCTTCCTTTATTTTAGATAATGAGCCGAAGTGGGACAGGAGGGCTTTCTTGCGCTTCAGGCCTACTCCCTCTATTTCATCCAGTGCCGATTTACTAAGTTTTTTGCCCCGGCGCTGGCGGTTGTACTCCACAGCAAAGCGGTGAGCCTCATCCCTTAAGCGCTGCAAAAGCATCAGGCCTTCGTTTCTTCTTGATAATACGATGGCTTCGCTTATACCCGGGCGGAACAGTTCCTCATGTTTCTTGGCCAGGCCGAATACGGGTATATCTACATCCAGTTGATCAAGAATCATTTTGACGGCATTTACCTGACCGAGTCCACCGTCTATAAGCAGAAGATCAGGTTCAGGCAAAAAGGCCTTATTGCCCCGGTGTGCCTCAGTAAAACGGCGCTCCAGGGTTTCACTCATGGACGCAAAATCATTATTTTGTTCAACTTTTATCTTAAACCGCCGATAGGCTTTTTTATCGGCTTTTCCATTTGTCGAAACAACCATAGATGCAACCGTTTCTTCACCAGCCAGATGGGAGATGTCGTAGCACTCAATCCGCATCGGCACAACCTCCAGATTCAGGCTGCGTGCCAAAGTCAGCAGCGTCTGATTGTTCTCGTTTTCCTCCTGCATTTTCTCTTCCCACAATAACCGGGCATTTTCCATGACCATATCCAGCAGCTTTTTTTTCTCCCCCCGGCTGGGAGTCCATATTTTCAACCGCGAACCTGACTTTTCCTTTAACCAGGTTTGGAGCAGCTCAGCATCAGCAGGAAGCAGACTAACCAGTATTTCGGAAGGAATATCATGATTATCGGCATAATACTGCTTCAGAAAGAATTCCAATACTTCCCCTTCCTCTTCCGCAATGGCCCTCTTCAGCCAGAAAGTATCCTTGGCCACAATCTTACCGGCCCGCAGCTTGAACACCAGAACCAGCTTGTCCTGTTCTTCTCCCGTCATGCCTACGATATCCATTTCATAGGGACGATCCAGGCTGACATTCTGCTTCTCACCCAATATCTTCACCGCATTAATCTGATCTCGCAGCCGTGCCGCTTTCTCAAATTCTAAATCTGCAGCTGCCTGCTTCATCTCCGCCTCAATGCGATCAGCCAGCTGGCTGGTCTTTCCCTCCAGAAAATCAATCATGCCGTTCACGATTAGCCTATATTCCTCGGCATCTACCTTTCCTGTGCAGGGGGCCAGACATTTACCCATATCATAATTCAGACAGGGCCGGCTGTTGTTCTTTAGACTTTTGCAGGTCCGCAGCGGAAAAATCCCGGTCATGAGCTTGATGGTCTCCCGCAGCGAGCCCACTTCTGTAAACGGACCAAAGTAGCGGGAAGTTTTATCCTTCTTTTCTCTTACAATACATAGGCGCGGGAACTTCTCATCCGTAACCTTTAAATACGGATAGGTTTTGTCATCCCGAAGGTCAATATTGTATCGGGGCTGATAGGCTTTAATTAAATTGTTTTCCAGAATCAATGCCTCTACTTCAGTCCCTGTAACTATATAATCAAAATCTGCCACTCTGGCCATCATAGCTCGCACTTTAGGGTGCAGCCCCTGCGGAGACTGGAAATAGGAACGCATACGGTTTCGAAGCGCACGCGCCTTGCCCACATAAATAACCTGGCCTTCTTTATCCTTATATAGATACACACCCGGTTGGAGCGGCACATTTTTTAAACGTTCTTTCACAGCCTCAATCTCCACTTCTTTGGCTTTGCATGGTTATACTAATTATATTTTAAAGATATTGTTCGTCAAATTTTTGCAGGGTATTAGATTTTCTTATCGTTATAATAAATGAAAAAGGAAAGGGAAAGGAGGGGGGTTAAGGTTTGGAATGATGAACATTGGGTGCAGGCTTTCCTGGCCGGTGATCAGGACGCCTTTGAATTAATAATCCAACATTATCAGGCTTATGTATTTGCCATTATTTTGAACTTTGTTGATGAAAATGATGCATCTGATATAGCCCAGGAAGTATTTCTGCAGCTGTACCGCTCCCTCCCCCAATATAAACCGGATAATCTCAAAGCCTGGATTGGTAAAATTACCACTCACAAGGCAATCGATTGGAAACGGGGCCATGCTCGGCTTGGCCAGGAATTAACTGATATGGATTTTACCCTGGTAAAAGACCAAACGATTCAGATGCCGGATGATCTAATAATTAATAATGAAAATCGTAAGCAGGTTCAAAACATTTGCATGAACTTACCACCCCGATACGGAAGGATCATCACTAAGTATTATTACGAGAATAAGTCTTATCAACAGATTGCCCATGAGGAAGGAATTAATGTAAGAACCGTAGAGTCCCGACTATACCGGGCTAGAAACCTGATACGTCAGAAATGGAAGGAGGAATAGGGATGAAGCATTATTCAGAACTCGAATGGCTGGCATTAAAACAAAGATCTGTAAAAGAGCCGGAAACTGAGTTAATGGAAAACCATTTGCGTGAATGTGACCAGTGTATGAATCTATTTCTTAATCTGACCAATGAGCTTGAATCAGCCCGAATTGATAGATGCATTCCTCCTAATTTCAGCCAAACCACTATGGCGTTTATTAATAACAATCAGGTATCCCATTTTCCGACTAACCACCGCCGGCAGAGTAAAATGCGAAGACTATTATCTTATTATGTAGCCGCCGCAGCGGTAACTCTCATGTTGGTAAGCAGCGGAGTCTTTCAGGCTGCTGTCAGTGATGCAGTCTGGACAACTGCCAATTCCACTATCAATATAGAAACTAAAGATAACATTATTTTCAACTGGCCCAGCAGGCTGATAGAAACATCATCCTCCTGGACGCACCTGATTCCCAAGGAAAATATACTCTTGAAGGAGGTTAAATGGTGAACAAAAAAAGTAAATTTATTGCCTTTATTTTATCAGCCGTTCCCGGCCTCTCCCATCTTTACCTGGGAGTAACCGATCGAGCCCTGACCTTTTTTATTCTTTTTATGGGGGTATGTGCCGGAGGAGTTGGTATTACTTCTCTATTTCCCAGCTTTAATCTGATGGCACCCTTACTGTTTATTGGCCTGGTTATTATCTGGTTTATCACTCTAGTGGATGCCTTTACCCTGATAGACAGCTGGAGAACGAGTGAACCAGGCGAAAACGACAGCATCAACGTAAATAGAGGTCTGCTTACCCTGAATAACCGGAAAATAATTGCTATTGGCCTCTCCATGGTACCGGGGGCCGGTCATATGTATCTGGGGTTACTCAGACAAGGTGCCCAGCTGATGGCCTTATTTTTCCTGGCCATGTTCATTACTGACTGGCTGCACCTGAGTTTATTAGCTTTCATTTTGCCGGTTCTCTGGTTCTACAGCCTGTTTGATGCATACCATCTGCTGGAGGAAGAAAGTGATGGGTTACGGCCCGACGAATCCCCTTTGTTTGATTGGCTCAGAAGTCACCCTTCCTGGATTGGGTGGGGGTTAATTATTCTGGGCGGACTGGTTATACTCCAAAGAATAGTGACTCCTATTTTAGTCCATGTACTTAATCCTGTATTACGCAGTTATATGGAAACATCCCTCGTTGCACTGATTCTGATTGCCGGAGGTATTAAAATGCTGGCTGGAAACAAAAGTGCAGATGCGAAGAAGATGGAGGAAAATCAATGAGACAATGGCGAGTTGGCACCCTATCAATGGGTTTACTTCTGGTATTCACAGGCACAGGACTATTATTTGCCCAGTTTAATAAGCTGGCAGTGGTAGATTTCAGCCTGAGATGGTGGCCGATTATCTTTATTCTATTAGGTTTGGAGGTTCTGGCCCTAAATTATTTCAATAAGGGTGAAAATAGTAAAATAAAATATGATGTATTCAGCATCATAATTACTCTGCTTATTGTATTAACCGGTCTAGGTTTACAATCAATGAGTCAGCTGGGCCTGGTTGCTAAAGCCCAGACTATGATATCCTCCCAGGTTTTTACAATCCAGAATTCTGCGGAAATTGCTATGGAACCGGGTATTAAGAAAATCGTATTGGAAAGTTCAGGTAATCAGGTTAACCTTCGCAGCTCCCAGGGTAATACGATTTTAGCCAATTCCGACTTGCAGATACGGGCACAGTCAAGACTTGAAGCACAGGGAACAGCCAGCCAGAATAATAAAATTTCCCAGCAAAAATCTGGTGACACCCTTTATCTCGTACTTCAGCGGAATCACGGCGACCCAATTCTAAACTGCAGCTATTCATTAGTACTCCCGGAAAATGTTGCTGTTGAGGTTGACAGTGCAGGCAATCCCCTTAACATTAATCTGACTTCTATCAAAAATGATTGGGAAATCACCGGCTCAGGCTCCTGCTCCATTAAGCTTCCTGCCGGAGCAGATCTAACAATTAATGCTCTGGTAGATAAGGAGGAAGAACTTCAGGGCAACCTGGCATGGACCAAAACAAAAATCGGCACTGCTGTTAACCCAGAGGGGCATCCAAACTCAGTTAATAAAGGGCAGATTCAGGCTCTGTCCAAGCTGGGAAATGGCACTCATAAAATGAACATCATAGGGATGAATGAGCTTACCGTTAACTATTTACCATAATCGCTGAGGGCCAAAACTCGGGGCAGTTGAACTGAACCCCGAGTTTTCATTTTCTGAAGGTATACTGATGTTTTCGTTAATTTGAATAAATATTACAGGGTATTAACGTGTCATGAGCGTGTCATGAGGGACGGTTCTTATTGACACAAAGAATTATTCATCACAGTGAATAAATATTAAAGAGCATTAAGGTTTCTAATAGTTATAATAAATAAAGGAATCAGGAAAGGTTTTCCTGAAATGCACCTCATGAGCGTAAACATATCCAAGGAGGTTATATAGTGAATAATAAAAGTAGATTAGCTGCCTTTATGTTATCGGTGCTCCCCGGCCTCTCTCATCTCTATCTGGGTATGACTGACCGTGCCCTTACCTTTTTCATGCTTTTTATGGGGATATGTATCGGAGGAGTCACTGTAAGTCTCCTATTGCCCGGATTCTATATGTTAGGACCTTTTATTTTCATTGCTATGGTTATTGTATGGTTTATCACTCTGGCTGATGCCTTCGCTTTAATGAATGGCGAGGGAACAGATGAACCAGGCGAGTATGATAGTATTGATGCCAATCGAGGGTTTCTCACCTTGAATAACCGAAAAATTATTGCCATTTCCCTTTCCATGATACCCGGGGCCGGACATATGTACCTGGGATTGCTTAAACAAGGTACTCAGTTGATGACCCTATTTTTCCTGGTCGTATTCGTTACCAACTGGCTGCACATGAGTCTATTGGCTTTCATATTACCGGTTCTCTGGTTTTATAGTCTGTTTGACGCGTACCATTTTTTGGAGGAAGAAAGTAACGGGGCAGAGACCGATGAGTCCCCTTTGTTTGAATGGTTTAGAAGCTATCCCGCTTGGATGGGGTGGGGCTTGATCATTCTGAGTGGGCTGGTCATTCTGCAAAGAGCAGTTGCTCCTATTCTAGAAACTCTGCTTAGCGCCAGTGTGCGCAACAATCTGGAAACAGCCATCGTCGCACTGCTATTGTTGGCAGGAGGTATTAAAATGCTGGCTGGTAATAAAGCCGCCCAGAAGATGGAGGAAGATAAGAATTGGGATAGATAACTTGGGGTTTATGTACTTAACCCCAAGTTATAATAATTTCTGAAGGTATTTACCGGTATATGACAGCGGGTGTCTGGCAACTTCCTCGGGAGTACCCTCAGTTATAATCTCTCCGCCTTTTTCCCCGCCTTCCGGCCCCAGGTCAATGATATGATCGGCTGATTTTATGACATCCAGATTGTGTTCTATTATCACAACCGAATTACCGGCATCTACTAAACGATTCAAAATCACCAGCAAATGCTTCACATCTTCCTTATGCAAGCCAGTAGTGGGTTCATCCAGTATATAGATGTTCCGTCCTAATGACCGCTTCGAAAGTTCAGTGGATAGCTTAACCCGCTGCGCTTCGCCGCCGGAGAGGGTAGGCGCAGGCTGACCCAATTGAATATAACCCAGGCCCACATCCTGCAAAACCTTTAATTTGCGTTCTATTTTAGGAATACTGGCAAAGAATTCTACCCCTTCATCCACAGTCATATTCAGGACATCCGAAATGGTTTTCCCCTTGTACTTAACCTCAAGAGTTTCACGATTGTAGCGCTTGCCCTTGCATACTTCACAGGGAATATAAACATCCGGCAGAAAGTGCATTTCGATTTTAATAATCCCATCTCCGGAGCAGGCTTCACAGCGTCCTCCCCTGACATTAAAACTGAACCGTCCCGGTTTATATCCTCTGATACGCGACTCAGCAGTTTCAGCAAACAGCTCACGAACGCTGTCAAAAGCCCCTGTATAAGTAGCGGGATTAGAGCGTGGAGTCCTGCCTATAGGCGACTGGTCAATATTTATTACTTTATCCAGATGGTTATAACCTTCTATGGCATCGTGGATACCGGTACGATATCTGCTTCCATGAAACTTCTTCATCAGGGCAGGATAGATAATATCCTCCACCAGGGTGCTCTTCCCTGATCCCGATACTCCAGTAATAACTACCATCTTCCCCAGCGGTATGTTAACATTCAAGTTCTTTAGATTGTGCTCCCGTGCACCTCGGATCATCAGCTTTTGGCCGTTACCTTCCCGTCTGCGGGAAGGAACATCGATGGTCAAAGCTCCCGACAGATACCGCCCGGTAAAAGAATCTTCAGCTTTTATTACCTCATCAACAGTTCCGGCAGCTACTACTTTCCCTCCGTGAATTCCAGCCCCCGGACCTATATCTACAATATAGTCGGCATTTTGTATGGTCTCCTCATCGTGTTCGACCACAATTACCGTGTTTCCCAAATCACGCAGCCGTTTCAGAGTCGTCAGCAAACGGTCATTATCGCGAGGATGCAGACCAATACTGGGCTCGTCCAGGACATACAATACCCCTACTAAACTGGATCCCACCTGGGTAGCCAGCCTGATCCTCTGGGCCTCACCCCCGGAAAGGCTGCCAGCCGGACGGTCCAGGGTCAGGTAATCCAGACCCACATCAATAAGAAAGCGCAGCCGTTCAGTAATCTCCTTTATGACTTGACGGCCTATGATTGCCTCCCTTTCATCGAGCTGCAATCCCCTCAGAAAATCCATCGCTTCACGCACCGCCATAGCCGTAACATCAGCGATTGATTTGTCTCCTAATAATACCGACAGTATTTCGGGGCGTAAGCGCTGACCCTGGCAGCCGGGACAAAGGGAGATAGTCATGTACTTTTCCATCTCTTCCCGGGCCTGATCTGACTTGGTCTCCTGATAACGCCTCTTCAAGGTATTTATAACTCCCTCATAACGGGTATGAAATGATCCGGTTTCTCCATAGGAGTTGGTATATTGAATTTTAAACTGCTCCCCCTGGTTGCCATAGAGAATTATATTAACCTTTTCCAGTGAGAGTGTATCCAGCGGCTGGTCCATGGGGATGTCATACTTTTCACTCATACCTAAAAGTATTTGCCGGAAATAATTATGCGAACTAATGGACCAGGGAATAATCGCCCCTTCATCCAGGGTCATCTCCATATCCAGAACCAGTGCAGGGTCAATCTCCCGCTTTTCCCCCAACCCGTCGCATTCCGGGCAAGCACCGAAGGGACTGTTAAAGGAAAACATCCGCGGACTCAATTCCGGCAGGCTGAACCCACAATCCGGGCAGGCAAAATCACGGCTGAACAGCATATCCTGTTCGCCCCCGCCCTCTTGCAGAAGTTTTATCACCACTAAGCCTTCGCTCAGCTCAAAAGCCAGCTCCAGCGATTCGGCCAGACGGCTGCGAATGCCTTCTTTCACTACCAGGCGGTCAACCACCGCGCTTATGTCATGCTTTTTATTTTTAACCAGTTCAATTTCCTCATCCGAGGTATACTCATAACCATCCACCATAACCCTGACAAATCCGTCCTTAAAAAGGCCCTGCAGGATTTTCCGGTGTTCTCCCTTCTGCCCTTTTATAATCGGAGCCAGAATCTTAATCCGGCTGCCCTCCTCCAGGGCTTGCACAGTATCAACCACCTGATCAATGGTCTGCCGCCTTATCGGCTTATGACAATGGGGACAATGCGGCCGGCCTACCCGAGCGAAAAGAAGCCGCATATAATCGTATATTTCAGTCACTGTTCCTACTGTAGAACGAGGATTATGTGAAGTTGTTTTCTGATCTATGGAAATGGAAGGGGAAAGCCCTTCTATATAATCGACATCCGGCTTGTCCATCTGACCCAGAAATTGCCGAGCATAAGTGGACAGAGATTCCACATAGCGTCTCTGCCCTTCGCTGTAAATGGTATCAAAAGCCAGACTTGATTTGCCTGACCCGGAGACCCCGGTAAATACCACCAGCTTATCCCTTGGTATGCTTATGTCTATGTTCTTTAAATTGTGCTCCCGCGCACCCTTAACGAAAATATAATCCTTCATGTTTACCATCCTTATTCAGACGCGGACTTGCGTCTATTGTCTTCCCGTCTACCGTTTCTTCCTCTTTTTCTTCGGGGGCAGGTTTAGTTCCTTGATCATATCACGCAGCTGGGCCGCACGTTCAAACTCCAGGGCTTCTGCCGCCTTGCGCATCTCCAGTTCAATTTCTCCCGCCAGCCGTGTTCTCTCTTCCTTGTTAAGTCCTGAAAAAGTAGACACCTTATAATCTGCAGGTTCTTCGGCTACAGTGGCTTCGATAGACGCATGAACCGCCTTCTTTATCGTTTCAGGTGTTATATTATGGGCTTCATTATGAGCCAATTGTATCGCCCGGCGCCGGCTGGTTTCATCCATAGCCTGGCGCATGGAAGGAGTAATTCTGTCGGCATACATTATCACCTTGCCTTCAACATTACGCGCAGCCCGGCCGGTAGTCTGAATTAAGGACCGCCCCGAGCGCAGGAACCCCTCCTTGTCGGCATCCAGAATAGCAACCAGAGCAACCTCCGGTAAATCCAGCCCTTCCCGCAAAAGATTGATACCGATTAGAACGTCAAACAAACCGCTGCGCAGCTGCCGCAGTATCTCCATTCGTTCCAGAGCCTCTATGTCTGAGTGCATATACCGCACTTTAATCCCGGCGTCAGCGAAATAATCGCACAAATCCTCGGACATCCGCTTGGTCAGGGTGGTGACCAGTACCCGCCAGCCCTTTCCTACTTTCTCCTGAATTTCGGCCATCAAATCATCAATCTGATTCAGGGTTGGCCGCACCTCTATCTCCGGATCCAAGAGCCCCGTCGGCCTTATAACCTGCTCAACTACCTGGGCGCTCTTTTCTATTTCATAATCACCAGGTGTAGCACTGACATAGATTACCTGTTTGATTTTCTCGTCAAACTCTGTAAACTTCAGAGGACGATTATCCAGAGCTGAAGGAAGCCGGAAACCATAGCCCACCAGATTCTCCTTACGCGAACGATCCCCCGCATACATGCCTCTAACCTGAGATACGGATATGTGAGATTCATCCATGAAAAGCAAAAAATCCTCCGGGAAAAAATCGATCAAGGTATAGGGCGGTTTACCCGTTTGCCGGCCGGTAACATAGCGTGAATAATTCTCTATTCCCTTGCAGTAGCCTATTTCCTTGATCATTTCCAGATCATATCTGGTTCTCTGCTGTATGCGCTGGGCCTCCAGCAATTTACCTTCCTGTTTAAACCTTTCTAATTGCTGGTCAAGTTCGCTTTCAATTTCTTCTGCAGCGGCCAGCATCTTGTCCCGAGTGGTTACAAAGTGAGAGGCTGGGAATATCATGGCATGAATTTGTTTGCCCAGAATTTCTCCGGTCATAGGCTTGAATTCAATGATACGGTCAATTTCATCTCCAAAGAATTCAACTCTTAATGCATTCTCCCAGGATGATGCCGGAAATATTTCAACCACATCGCCTCTTACCCGAAAGTCTCCCCGGAAAAAGGTAGTTTCATTTCGCTCGTAATGGTTCTCTACCAGCTGTTTCAACATAATATCGCGGGGCATTTGCATGCCAGGCCGCAAAGAAATGGCCATTTCATAATAGTCCTGCGGTGCACCCAGGCCATATATGCAGGAAACGCTGGCAATAATGATGACATCTCGCCTTTCCAGAAGAGAAGCGGTTGCTGAATGCCGGAACTTGTCTATCTCATCGTTAATAGAAGAATCTTTCTCAATATAGGTGTCAGTTTGGGGCACATATGCCTCGGGCTGATAGTAATCATAGTAACTGATAAAATACTCTACAGCATTGTCAGGAAAAAACTGTCTGAATTCCGAATACAGCTGTCCGGCCAGGGTCTTATTAGGTGCCATAATCAGAGTAGGCCTTTGTACCTCCTGGATAATCTGAGCCATAGTAAAAGTCTTGCCTGAACCGGTTACGCCCAGCAAGGTTTGGTCACGGCAGCCCTGGCTTAATCCCTGAACCAGTTGTTTGATAGCTGCTGGTTGATCGCCAGTCGGTATGTATTCAGAGTTAATTCGGAATTTATTCATGGTGACTCCTTTGGAGAATAATAAATATAGTTATCTCTAGTTTTTATTATACTCTACCGCATAATCTTATCATATTTTAGAACACACGTTCCCAGATTGCAACCCAACAAGGGGACGTTCTTTTTGTTGGGTGTCATGATGCAGCCAACAAAAAGAACGTCCCCTTGTTGGGTTATCCTAATATTTCGTCTGCTATTTCCTGGCGTTTACGATCGAGTCGTTCAAAGTCCATGGCTGAGGTGAATATTTTTTTAACCTCGCGGTTAGCCTGATGAGCATTTTCCATCTCTTGCTGGGCTTGCAGCAGCAAGGTTTCGAACTTCCGATAAGCCTCGTTGCTTTGTATTGCCAGGTTATCAGAGTCACAGTTGTCCAGACACTGGGTCATATCGACAACGATGTCTCCTTGCCTCGTAACCACTTCTGTATGACCAGCTTCGATCAGAGCCAGCTGCAGATTACGAATAATAACCATTACTAAATAGTCCACTTCGAGTCCGCAGTGGTAGTACTCCAGGAAATAGCCCTTCTGCTTGGCTTCGCGTGCTAATTCGCCAATCACTGTCGATTTGCCGCTGCCTGACGGGCCTTTGAAAATATATCTCTTCTTACAGTCATAACTGAGCTCATTAATGTAGTCTACCAAACCATCCTCAGTAATAACTCCTGCAAAGTAATGCTTCTCACCAGGAAGATTTTCCATTATATCTTTAGAAAGATTTTTAATAAGCTGCTCTATCTTTTCCATATTTAAATGGGCAGCATTAGCCTTCCTTATTTCCTCTTTGGCGCGGCTGGCCTCTTTAAGAACGCGGGAAACCTGCACCTGAAACTCATCCATCTTATCGATCTGAGCTACAACTTCCCGGTATTGCTGTTCGACAATGGAATGATCCCAGTACTCACCCAGGTTTATAATTTTCTCCCTAACCCCTGGATATTTAGGATCAATCGGCTGAGGCAGGCTTCCATTAATAACTGCTGCATCCAGCTGGGGAATATATACCCCATCCGGTGTTACCGGATCAACCGCTGATACCCAGAATTCCACGTCATAGCCCTGTTGTGACATGACTTCCCCCAGCAGCCTTATAAAGGTGGACTTACCCGATCCGGGAGCCCCCTTTAATATATAAACTTTACTCAGGCCATTTATCAGCTCGGGTATAAACGTATAGAACCCCTGGCTGGTATGACTGCTGGCAAATACATAACGAGTTGTTCCCCGGTTGTTCACCCTGAACACCTCTTCCCCATACTTTTTGATTAATATATTCATTTTGTGTTCAAGACGTGAACACTTTACTTAATAATTCTTCTCCAAATCCTTTTAACCGCATTGAAAACATTATCCTCGTTTATGCTGAAATAATACGGAGCATCATAATCTGGCACTGGTATTATCCCCAGGTCTTTATTAGAAGTCGATGGTACCTGCAGGCTCAATACCTTGGTCCCCCTCTCTACTTCTATAAGAAGCCTCTGTCCATCATTCAACCGTTCCTGCAGCACATAGTATTGGTTTATTTCTTCCCCGTTCAAGGCTAATATAATATCTCGTGACCGTAAGCCCGCCTGGTGGGCAGGAGTACCCGGCAGAACGTCCAGTATCATTATCCCCCGCTCCGGAGGAACATAAATAGGTGCTCGGTTTTCGGCCCGCATTCCCAGCCAGATTACAAATTCATGCCCCAGCGGGCTGAATACTGCTGCTATGGGCAGGAAGAATGTATAGCGGGAAGCCAGGACCGACAAGAACAGCAGGATAAGGCTGAACAAAAACAAATGCAGGGAGGACTTTCGTGTTGCTTCCTGAGGAGTCTGGGTAGTGCTGATCTCTCCATAACCCAGCATCGCCAGGACCGGCAGAAATGTATAGGTCTGGTTTTGGGTAAATTGGGCGTATCCGTGCAGCAGCGGCCACCAGTCAGGCATAATGATAGCTCCGGCAGGATTGAAAAAATCTACAAATTCCGCAGTCATCAAAGCTATCAAGGGGATCGGCCAGAATAACTGTAAATTAAAGCCGCCTCGCATCTGTCCCCTCTTCTTAACATAGACCGGGAAAGGACTGAAGGTACCGTTCAAGAGTATTAATGAACTTTCAACCAGATGTAGGACTGCAACCAGCCCCATGAGTTGGGGAATGTTAATGACCGGGTAATTAAACAGCAGGCTGCTGATACTGAGCAGCCCTGCAGCATAAGCAAAGCATAGAAAACGGGGCTTGATCATCATAAGCAGGATAGCCATCAGCCATAACTGGCCTATGCCGATAACGCCAAGGTCAACCCCGAGAAAAACCAGCAATACACTGCCCAGTATTCCGCCTAATAATCCAAATAGAGAGGAAACCAGGGCTGAGCGCAGATATATGTTTTTTCCGCTCTTCAGCAACGAATCAGACATGACCTGCAAACGCCGATACTGCCAGGTTACAATCCCAAACAGGAGTAAGTATAAGAATAGAAAAGAGGGCGAAGTCAGGGTATCAACCAAAACTCGCCCCATCTCGCTAAGGATGGACCACAAAAATCCCACCCACACACCTCCGTTAACCGGGGATTACATTGCTTTTTGCTTTAACAGCTCTATAGCTCTTTGCAACTGTAAATCTTTATCGCCCTTATCAGGATTTTTCACTAGATAATCAGGATTTATTCCAATCTCGTTTATATCTGTACCTTTTGGAGTAAAGTACTTTTGGGTAGTTAGCTTAAGAGCACCACCATCACGCAAAGGGAAAACAGTTTGAACCAAGCCCTTTCCAAAGGTCTTGTCACCTACCAGAATTGCCCGCCCATTGTCCTGCAATGCACCGGCCAGTATCTCCGAAGCGCTGGCGCTGTTCTTATTTACCAGTACTATTACCGGTGCGCCATAACTGCCTGCAGCTGCTTTATGAACTGTTTCCTTGCCTTTAGAATCTTTGACGCTCACCACTGCCTTATCATCCAGGAAAAGGTCAGCTATTGCCAGAGAAGCTTCGAAATCGCCTCCCCCATTATCTCTTAAGTCTATAATTAAGCCCTTTACTTTTTGATCTGCCATCTTGTTAACACTCGTTGCCATTTCCTGGGCAGAACGAGCATGGAACTGGTTTAGTTTGATGTATCCCAGAAGAGGTTCCTCGCTGATCGTTTTATCTTCAACTGACGGAACATTTATTATCTCCCTGACAATCTTAAAATCATGTTCCTTGCCATCCTCAGGTCTGAATATTCCTAATTCCAACTGGGTGCCGGGATCTCCGCGCATAAGGTGTACCGCATCATCCTGGCTCATGCCGACCGCACTCTGGTCATTGATTTTAGTGATAATATCTCCATTTTTTAAGCCTGAACGGGCAGCTGGAGTACCCTTTATGGGCGAAACAATAGCCAGTTTGCCACCCTCCATCTCTACCACATAAACACCTATGCCTCCAAATTCGGCATTTAGCTGCAGTTTTAACTCCTCCCACTGCACCTTATTGAGGTATTTGGAATACGGATCGCCAAGCGAATCGACTATGCCGGCTGTAGCTCCCTCAATCATTTTATCGTTGTGCGATGCATATAGGGAATCAGCCTTTATCAGCCCCAGCACACTCACCATGCTGCTCCATCCATTCCAGTTGGTTACAGTAATATAACCCACCATCAAAAATACCAGCAGTCCGAAAATGGAGAAAAATTTAGTTAACCCTTTAAGAATTTTGTTATCTTTCAAGACCACACCACCATATATTATTTTATTTAAGTTCTATCATTATTATGTTACTCTATGCAGGCTGGTAAAACAATCAATTGAAACTAAATATGTAATTTATTTCCAAATAACTATTTAAGGGTTAGGATGTAAAATACCTAACCCTTACTCATACTTGATAAAAAACAAATACCTGCGATATCACTTTGAATTTGTTATTGCTTTAGACATATCCTCTCGGATTAACCGGTGTTCCGTTTTTGCGCACTTCAAAGTGAAGATGTGGTCCGGTGCTCCATCCGGTGCTGCCCACCTTCCCAATAGTCTGCCCTTTGACAACGGTTTGGCCCTGACTGACTAAAAGCTGGGATTGGTGACCATACAGAGTTGATATTCCTGCTCCGTGGTCTATAATTATAGCATTCCCATAAGCTCCGAACCACCCGGAAAATATCACGGTACCTCCATCGGCCGCAACGATCTTCGCTCCGCTGGGGGCTCCAATATCAATTCCAGTATGTAATTTATTAGTTTTAAGAATAGGATGATATCTCATGCCGTATGGGGAAGTAATACTCCTATAACCAGGAGTTGGCCAGGTATATGATCCGGTTCCGATGCTCGACCCCTGGCCGTTGCCCTGAAGTCTGCGTATCATTGCTTCTGCTTCCTGAGAAGCTTGTTCCAATTCCGCAATAGCCTGGGCATATTTTGCCTTTTCGTTCTTGACGCCGTCTAGCACGTCCTTTTTCTGATCCAACTTATCCGAAAGGGCTATTTGCTTTTCTTCCTGTATGCCCTGTGCTGCCTCTAGCTCATTTTTCTGTACTTGCAGGTTAGCTATCTTAGTATCCAAGTCCTTCTTTTTACTGTTAATAGAATCAATCATATCGCGGTCCTGTTCTACGATGGTCGATAGCATATCAAATCTAGTAATAAAGTCCTTTATATCAGTAGCTCCCAGAAGGACTTCCAAATACGAACTATCCCCTTCTTCATATATTACCACCAGTCGATCTCCAAGCAGTTCAGTCTGCTTCTCCAGATCCTTTTGCTGGCTCTTTATCTGTTTTTCCAAAATACCAATGCTGCTCTGTAAATAGCTTACTTTACCTTCCAGGGTGCTGATGTCCTGCTGGGTCTGATTTACATCTTTTTCTATATCCTGAACCTGACCCATAATGGACTTTTCTGCCCGGGAGGCATTATTCCAATTATTCTGCTGCTGATTCATCTTCTGGTTGAGTTCATCTAATATCTTTTGCTGATCGCTTATCTGATCAGCATAAACCGGCATAATCATAACCGCCGTTAACATCAGGGCCATTAGCCCGGATAATAATTTCCGTTTAAACATAAATCCTCCTACTCCCCCTCCTGAGATTAATTACTCCCCAACTATCGTTCTTTTTCTAAACATCTAAGAACCGGTTCAATGAAATAAAGGTCCCCATAATTCCCAGAAACGCACCGGTTGCCAATAGTCCCAGATACAAACTAATTAATACATTCTGCTGATGCACCAGCGGTATAAAGAACAGGGCTGTTTGCATATTGCTAACCAAGGCACTATATCCCGCAGCCAGTAATCCCACTGATATTGCTGCCCCCACCAGTCCCAACATAATTCCTTCGATAAAAAACGGCCAGCGCACAAACCAATCTGTCGACCCAATAAGCTTCATCAAATAAATCTCTTTACGACGCGCAAAAACCGCCAGACGTATGGTTGTAGCAATTAAAAATACTGCCCCCATAGCCAGTAGTACGATAAAGCCGATGCTTATAATCCTGACCCATTTGGTTACCTGGAAGAGCCTTTCTACTACGCCCTGCCCATAGTTCACCTTATATACGCCAGGGATTGCTTTAACATTCTGAGCCAACGCTGCTACTTCCTTAGGATTTTCGGCCTTTACTGAGTAAGTATCAGGCAAAGGGTTTTTACCAAGTGTTTTGCTCAGATCATAATCAGCATCATTAAACTTCTTCTGCATGTTTTCCAGGGCCTCTTGTTTAGAAACAAAAGCCACTGATTTGACCCCATCTAATTTTTCTATCTCGCCCTCAATATCAGACAACTCCGATTTACTCAGCGAGTTATCCAAAAAGGCTACAATCTCGATATCCGCTTCAAGCCGGTTCATAAAATTACCGGTATTTATAGTCATTAAGACTGCTGCGCCCAGCAGCATTATACAGATGGTCATGGTTGATATAGTAGCGATACTCAATAAACGGTTGCGGGATAGTGAGGTTAAGGCTTCCCGGAAAAAGTATCCTAAATTCTTAATTCTCATCATAACAACTCCTGGCCGCTAACATCTGACAGAACTCGCCCAGCCTCCAGCGTTAATATCCTTTTGCCAGCGGTTTTGACCAATTCGCGGGCATGTGTAGCCATAATCACAGTCGTACCTTTACGATTAATATCATATAGCAGCCCCATTATTTCCTGGGCAGTATCCAAGTCCAGGTTGCCGGTAGGTTCGTCGGCTATAAGCAGCAACGGACGGTTGGCAATTGCCCGCGCAATACCTACTCTCTGCTGCTCACCACCGGACAGCTGTCCCGGAAAGGAATCCTCTTTTCCCTTTAAACCTACCATTTGAATTACTTCTGCTGTGCGGGGCCCAATCTCCTTACTCTTGGTACCAACCACCTTCATAGCGAAGGCAATATTTTCGGTCACGGTTTTATTTTCCAGAAGCTTGAAATCCTGGAATACGACTCCCATGTTCCGGCGCAGTTGAGGCACCTCACTCCTCTTCATACGCACAACACTCCGGGAGGCAACAAATATCTGCCCCCGGGTAGGAACCTCTTCGCGGAACAACATCTTAACCAATGTTGATTTCCCAGCTCCGCTTGATCCCATTAAAAAAATAAATTCACCTCGATCTATTTTTAAAGAAATATCATCTAACGCTTTGACACCATTAGGGTATACCTTGGAAACATTATAAAACTGGACAAGCATCTATCTTCCTCCGATTGAGCTATATTACAATAAAAATCCATAAAAAAACCACCATTAATAGGTGGTTCTACAAAAGACTCCTAATTCCTTTAGGAAATTATTTCTTTTTGATCAAAATGTGGATTTTTTCTACAATTTTATCCACAGTTAACCCATAATATTGGATTAACTCGTCGGGGCTGCCAGATTGTCCAAAAATATCCATAACACCCATGCGTTCAACAGGTACTGGACACTCTTCACACACCACTTCGCACACTGCGCTCCCCAGGCCACCCAGAACGCTGTGTTCTTCTACCGTAAGAATAGCTCCCGTCTCGCGAGCCTTGCGTACAATCAGCTCTTTGTCAATTGGTTTTATAGTATGCATATCAACCACGGAGACTTCAATTCCGTCTGACTTTAATACGTCCGCAGCCTCCAGGCATTTGGCGGTCATTATCCCACAGGCAATAATGGCAGCATCCTTTCCCGACCGGAGCTCAATTCCTTTGCCAATGGTAAAATCCATTCCTTCATCATAGATAACCGGTACTGATGGACGACCCAATCTCAGGTAAACCGGACCAGGACGTTTATAAATAGCTTCCACCGCTTTCCGAGTGGAGGTCCCATCCGCCGGTACCACTACGCAAAGGTTGGGGATACTGCGCATGATCGCAATATCTTCTACTGATTGATGTGACCCGCCATCTTCACCTACGGTAAGACCGGCATGGGTTGCACAGACTTTTACGTTTAAATTGGCATAAGCCAGAGAATTTCGTACTATTTCAAAAGCTCTGCCTGTTGCAAAAATGGCAAATGAGCTGGCGAATGCTACCTTTCCCGCTGCAGCCAGTCCGGCCGCCATACCTATCATGTTCTGTTCGGCAATTCCTGCATTTATGAATCTTTGCGGAAACGCTTTAGCAAAATCTGCTGTCTTAGTTGATTTCGACAGATCGGCATCCAGCACGACTACATCATCATATTTCTGTCCTAATTCAACTAGAGCTTTACCATAAGCATCCCGGGTTGCTTGCTTCTCCAACTTCGTTCCTCCTAATCCGCGTCTATTTCGGTGTTTATTTTATTAGTTCGGCCAGGGCTTGGGCGACTTGTTCTTCATTGGGAGTAGTGCCATGCCACTCGGCGCGGTTTTCCATAAATGAGCAGCCCTTGCCTTTTACGGTATCGGCTATAATAGCAGTCGGCCTTCCTTTGGTCGAACGGGCAGCAGCCAGAGCGTCCATAATCTGACGGGGGTCGTGACCATCAATAACCAGTGTCTGCCATCCGAAAGCTCGGAATTTGTCAGCTACCGGTTCAGGTGACATAACTTCACAGATTGGGCCGTCAATTTGCAGGCCGTTGTGATCCAGAAAAGCGACCAGGTTGTCCAAGCGATAATGGTGAGCCGCCATAAGGGCTTCCCATACCAGACCTTCTTCAATCTCTCCATCCCCCAGCATTGCATAGACTCGATAACTCCTGCTATCCATCTTGCCTGCCAGAGCCATTCCTACTGCCCATGATATTCCCTGCCCGAGTGATCCGGTGGATGCCTCCACCCCTGGAACTTTGCGCATATCAGGATGTCCCTGCAGAGGGCTCCCTAATTTACGAAGCCGCTCCAGTTCTTCTCCGGGGAAATAGCCTTTAGCAGCTAATGCTGCATAGAGCACCGGGGCTGCGTGCCCTTTACTTAACACGAAGCGGTCACGGTCTTCCTGACGGGGATTTTGCGGGTCAATATTCATTTCCCAGAAATAGAGGCAGGACACGATGTCTGCTGCTGACAGTGATCCCCCGGTATGGCCTGATCCGGCCTTTCCCAGCATTTTTATGATATCCTGCCGGATTATCAATGCTTTCTCTGTCACTTCTTGTATTGAACTCTCAGTAATCTCTCTCACAATTAACCTCCAAATATACTAATTCATGCTATTATTCTCTCCGTAGTCGCAGGCAGGCGTTTATGAAGTCATCCAGATCGCCGTCTAAAATGGCCTGAACATTGCCCGCTTCCAGGTTGCTGCGGTGGTCTTTTATCAATGAAAAGGGATTAAGCGTGTAGGTTCGGATCTGGCTGCCCCAGGCTATCTGCTTATATTCTCCCTTTATCTCTTGCATACTATCCTCGCGTTCCTTCTGTTTCAGCTCATATAAGCGGGCATTAAGAATTTTCATGGCCGCCAATCGATTAGCATGCTGGGAGCGTTCGTTCTGACACTGGGCCACGATACCGGTAGGCAGGTGAGTAATTCGGACAGCCGAGTCAGTCTTGTTGACATGCTGGCCTCCTGCTCCTCCGGAGCGGTAAGTATCAATACGCAATTCTTCGGGATTAATTTTGATTGCTACTTCCTCGCTTATTTCCGGTAATACTGATACCGACGCAAAAGAGGTGTGGCGCCGCCCGGAAGCATCGAAAGGAGAAATGCGGATCAAGCGATGTACGCCTTCTTCACACTTTAACTTGCCGTAAGCATAGATACCTTTGACCAAAAAAGTAACGCTTTTCACGCCCGCCTCGTCACCGGCCAGGTAGTCGAGGATTTCTACCGCATATCCGGATGACTCAGCCCAGCGCGTATACATACGCAGGAGCATTTCCACCCAGTCCTGAGCTTCTGTGCCTCCAGCCCCGGCATGCAAAGAAACTATGGCATTGCCATGATCATTTTCTCCCGAGAATAGAATTAACAGTTCATAGTCCCTAAATCTTTTTACATAGCCGGACAGCTCGTGAACCGTATCGTTATATAGTTCAGCTTCATTTTCCGCCTCGGCCATTTGCAGCATTTCTTCTAAATACCGGGCTTCCTGCCCGTATTTTTCGTACTGTCCCACACTGTCCTGGAGGTCACTGATCCTTTTTAGTACCTTCTGCGCATCCTGATTGTCATCCCAAAATTTTTCAGCCAGGGTCGTGTGTTGCAGTTTTTCTATTTCTTGCTGTTTATTAGCAATGTCAAAGAGAGACCCTCATCTCATTTAAGATATTAATTATCCCGGTTATCGTACCCCGAGGATCTTCAATCATAAAATCACCCCATCCAGGCCATTCAGCCTAATTCATTAACTAACTCCCCGGCCGCAGCACTTCTTATATTTCTTGCCGCTCCCGCAGGGACAGGGATCATTGCGGCCGGTTTTTTCCCCAACGTGAATCGGCTTCTTCTCAGCATCTTCACCCTGATTCATGACCATTTTTCTTTCTTCTGGTCTTTCTATTACTCTTACTCGCAAAATATATCTTACTACATCTTCCTTAATACTAAAAACCATAGCCTGAAAAGCTTCATAAGCTTCGAATTTATACTCTATGAGCGGATCGCGCTGGGCATAAGCCCTCAGGTTGATTCCATTCCGCAGTTGATCCATCGCATCAATGTGATCCATCCATTTATTATCGATAATCCGCAGCATGATGGCTTTCTCTATTTCCCGCATAGTTTCGCTGCCCAGTTCCTGTTCGCGGGCCTCATACAGAGCGTGGGTCTTTTCCCCGACCAATTCCTGTACTTCAGCTTTGGTCATACCCAGAAGCTCCTCACTCTTGAGTTCAATATCAGGTAAAATATTTTGATCAATATAGGTTATCAGGCCATCCAGATCCCATTCATCGGTATATTTGAATTCACCGGCAAAGCTGTCAACCACCTGTTGAATTACATCATCTATCATGGCGGCAATAGTATCTTTTAGATCTTCACCGTATAATACTTTCTTACGTTCTCCATAAATTACAACCCGCTGCTTATTGATTACATCGTCATATTCCAGAACAGTTTTACGGATGCCAAAGTTACGAGCTTCAACCTTCTTCTGTGCATTTTCAATCGCCTTGCTGATCAATTTATTTTCTATAGGAATACTGTCGTCCATCCCCAGACGGTCCATAATGCCCTCAATGTTAGAAGAGCCAAACAAGCGCATCAAATCATCTTCCAGGGATACATAAAAGCGGGATTCTCCCGGATCACCCTGCCGCCCGGAACGTCCCCGGAGCTGATTATCAATACGGCGGGATTCATGCCTTTCAGTTCCCAGTACATAAAGGCCTCCCAGGCCCTGCACTCCATCTCCCAGCACAATGTCGGTTCCTCTGCCGGCCATATTGGTCGCAATAGTAACGGTATCAGGCTGTCCGGCCTGAGCAATTATCTGAGCTTCCTTCTCATGATGCTTGGCATTCAAAACCTGGTGTTTGACTCCCTTTTTGGAAAGCATGTCACTTAATAATTCAGACTTCTCAATACTGATGGTTCCCACCAGAACCGGCTGCCCTTGTTTATGCTTCTCGATAATGTCTTCCACAACAGCCATAAACTTACCCTGCTCACTGCGGTAAATCCAGTCAGAATTATCGTTACGCACCATGGGCAAGTGAGTGGGAATAACCACTACATCCATACCATAGATATTTCGGAACTCATCTTCTTCGGTTTTAGCCGTTCCGGTCATACCGGCCAGCTTCTTATACATGCGGAAGTAATTCTGGAAGGTTATAGTTGCCAGAGTCTGTGACTCTTTCTCAATCTTTACCCCTTCCTTGGCCTCAATGGCCTGATGCAGCCCATCGCTGTAGCGTCGTCCAAACATCAATCGGCCGGTAAATTCATCTACAATGATAATTTGATCGTCCTTGACTACATAATCCTTATCTTTCTTCATCAGGGTATTGGCTCTAAGGCCCTGATTAATATGATGGGCTATCTCCATATTCTCAGCCAGGTTTTCGATGGCAAAATGCTTCTCAGATTTCTTTACACCTTCTTCGGTAAGAGTTACGATATTTGCCTTCTCATCCACCTTATAATCTTCTTCATTTACCAGGCGGGGGATAAACTTGGCAATTCGATAATACAAATCTGTGGGTTTATCACCTTCACCGGAGATAATCAGTGGTGTGCGCGCCTCATCAATCAGGATGGAGTCTACCTCATCGATAATGGCATAATTGAGGGGACGCTGTACCATATTATCCGCTGCTACAACCATATTGTCGCGCAGATAATCAAAGCCCAGTTCATTATTAGTTCCGTAAGTAACATCACAAGCGTAAGCGGCTTTCCGTTCCGGATAGCTCAAATCGTGAACAATAAGGCCTACAGATAAACCGCAGAACTCATAAACAGGCCTCATCCATTCCGCATCACGGCTGGCCAGATAATCGTTAACCGTAACAATTTGGACGCCTTTGCCTTCCAGGGCATTCAAATAAGCAGGCAGGGTAGCCACCAGAGTTTTACCTTCACCGGTCTTCATTTCTGCGATCTTTCCATTATGTAAAACCATACCGCCTACTAGCTGTACATCAAAGTGTCTCATCCCCAGAGTCCTGCGTGAAGCTTCCCTAACCAGTGCAAAGGCTTCCGGCAGCAGCTCGTCCAACGTTTCACCCTTACTTAATCTATCCCTGAACTCCTCAGTCTTTTTCGGGAAGTCTTCATCGGGCAGTTTGCTGAAATCTCCTTCCAGAGCATTAACTTCCTCAGCTATTTTCCTTAATTTCTTAACCTCTTTTTCGTTGTCATCTATTAATCTCTTTAGAAAATCCTTAAACACTATGTATTACCTCACTTCAAAAAAAGAGGAACCTATAAGGTTCCTAATAAATATATTCGACTTCTTTATAGTATCATGTTTGGTAGGCCCCAGCAACTAATCAAAATCAGGCTCAATCAGGCCAAAATTACCATCCATCCTCTTATAAACTACGTTCACTTCATCAGTATTTGCGTTGAAAAACATAAAAAAGTTGTGACCCAGTAAACTCATCTGCATAATGGCTTCTTCCTCGTCCATCGGCTTTAAGGCAAAACGTTTGGTTCTGACGACGTTAAATTTTTCGCTGCCATCATTAATATTGGCAGAACGTTTAACTTCCTCATCAACCACCTGTTTGAGTCCCACACCGCGGTGGCTCCGGTAGAGTTTAGTTTTATGTTTTTCTATCTGTTTTTCCAGCTTTTCAACAACCATGTCAATTGCACTGTACATGTCTTCTGCGGCTACTTCTCCACGAAGAATCAAACCATTTAATGGAATAGTTACCTCCACCTTATGATCTTCCCCTTCAAGGGATAGTGCAACCTGGGCAATTCTTTGATCATCAATATACTTTTCTAATTTGGAAAGCCTTTTAGTGGTATAGTCTTTAAGTGCATCAGTGATCTCCATATTCCTTCCTCTGATATCCAGTCTCATGCAACCACTCCTTTCCCTGCTATATACTTATTATACTCAAAATTAACAAAATACTGCACAATAAATAAAAAATCGGGTGCAAGTGGGGACGGTTCTTGCCTTGCGCGCCATGACTGGAAATCGCGCAAGGCAAGAACCGTCCCCACTTGCAGATTGCCTCCCAGAAAAATCAAAAACCGGGCTTTTAAAAGCCCGGTAAATATTTATTATTATAGAGCCGCTTGTTTTTGCCTTTGGAAGCATTCTAAACAGAAAACCGGTCTGCCTTCCACTGGTTTGAAAGGAACTTCGGTCTCTGATCCACATTCTGCACAAACAGCTGTAAACATCTCACGTGGTGCTCTGTTGCCACTATTGCTGCGCCGATTCTGTCTGCAATCTTTACAACGCTTGGGTTCGTTTTCAAAACCCTTCTCATGATAGAATTCTTGTTCACCTGCAGTGAATACAAACTCCTGGCCACAATCTTGACACACTAAAATTTTGTCTTCGAACATTTAAAAATATCCCTCACTTTATTGAAAATTGTCGAGTACTACAACGTACAGAAACCTATTACCCGACTTGTACCAATAATTATAATATTTTTAAAATTCAATAGCAAGATTTTTAAGCTCTACTATTATTTAGCCATAGTGTGTCAGGGGGGGACGGTTCTTGGTGACACACTGGCAGACCAGTGTGTCACCAAGAACCGTCCCCCCCGACACGCGTCCCCCTAGAAACCTTTACCGGTAGCCCAGGTGATTATACATACCCGGGCCGCACCTGCCTCCACCAGTACACGGGTGCACTCGCGACCGGTTGAACCAGTAGTGTAGACATCGTCAACCAAAAGTATACTTTTATCAAGCACCTTTTTCTTATCCCTTACTTCAAAAGCACATAGAAGGTTTTTCTCCCGCTCTTCCCGTGAAAGTTCAGTCTGGTGCGGCGTTTCTTTAACTCTGACTATAATAGAGTTGTCCATCTTAACCCCTAGTTCTTTAGCTACCTGGCGAGCCAAAAGGTCGGTCTGATTGAAGCCCCTTCTTTGGAGGCTGTCCTGTGAAATGGGTACTGGAACCACCAGATCTGTTGATCCAAAGCGAGGCTCTGCCTGGACTTTGCCAGCCATCATAGTGCCCATCTGAGGGGCTAAATGTTTCCGTCCCATAAATTTAAATACCTTGATAGCAATACGATAGGGTTCTTCATAAGGACCCACCGCCCGGGCTATTTCAAACTGGGGAGGGTTCTGGCCGCAGTCCGCACAAAGGGTTTTTCCCTCTTCCAGATATTTTCCGCACTTATCACAGTTCGAACCGGAGTTCTGTAATTCGATCATTTTATCGCAACATTCCTGACACCAGGGCTGCTTGCAGCCATATTTACCAGGTTTGCGGCATATAGAGCAATTTGCCTGGGGAAATAGGATATCAAGCAAAGGGTCAAGCATGGAAACACCTCATTCGTAAAGTTCTATTCTAAATCGCAAATCGGGATACTATGTAGTAAATCCATTAGCACGTATTAATACCAGTAAAAAGGAACGTTTTACAATTATAACACAAATTTTGTTAAATTTTCTCATGTCCTCTGAATTTCGATCTGTTTTCACCTTCATGATATAAATAGGAACCCCAACCTTCAATCGGTGATTTCTTTCGCTGGGAGGCGGCCCCGATGATAAACAGCATAATTACGAACCATATTGCAAAACTGGCTAATTTTAGCAAAATAAGCAAGATAAAACCCCCTTCCGGCTATTAATATATAATATGCCAGCAGGAGGTCAATTGATTACCCGCCCGGGAATACATGTTTCAGTTATTTAATTCCACTATATGCTCTTTATGCCATAAATGATTATCAGTTAGAGTGCCAGCGCGGTTATCACCTCAGCACGTATTTCCTCCAGCCGTTTCTCTCCCTCAGCTTCCACATAAAGCCTGATCAGGGGCTCTGTCCCGGAGGGGCGTACTAAGATCCAACTGCCGTCCTCAAGAATAATCTTCTTTCCTTCAGTCTCATCAAGTCTGTCAACTTTAGTTCCAGCGATAACTTTAGGTTGATATTCTTTTAAATCGGCTAAAATACGTTCTTTCTCCCGGGGTGTGATCTTGATATCCACCCGTTCACTGTTCATGATACCGTATTTCTCAGCAGCTTCCTGAGTCAATTCGCGGAAGGTCTTGCCGGTTACAGCTAAAATTTCAGCCGCCAGAAGGCCTACCAGAATACCATCTTTTTCTGGAACATGCCCTAAGATACTTAATCCGCCGCTTTCTTCAACTCCCATAATACATCCCTTTTCCCGCAGACACTCAGATATATATTTGAAGCCTACCGGGGTCTCAATCACGCTGAGTCCGTTTTGTTTGGCAATCCGGTCCAGATTATGAGTAGTAGCCAGCGAGCGGCATATAGGTCCCCGGAAAGTACGGGTATTCAAAAGATGTTCAAATAGAAGGTAAGCCAAACGGTTGGGTTCTACAAACTCTCCTTCACCATCTACAATGCCAAAACGATCTCCATCCCCATCCAGTGCCAGTCCTATGTCAGCCTTATAGCTTACAACTGCTCTTTTCAGATCAGGCAGCCCCGCATCGGCAGGTTCGGGGATAGTACCGCCAAATAGAGGGTCGCGGTAGTTATTTATAGTCCTGACTTCACAGCCCAGGTCAGTCAATATTCGGTCCAAATAGCCAACGCCAGAGCCATACATAGGATCGACAACGACCCTGAGCGGCCGGCTCTGGAAAGCCTCAGGGTTAATAACCCTCAAGATTTGGCTAATATAGTCCCGATCCACATCTACTTCCTTTAATAAATCCAATGCAAGGGCTTCCTTTAAATCCAGTTCGTAAATTCTGCCGCCCTCCTGGATCTTCTTAACTTCATCCTCAATAGCTGTTGTCACATCGGGCAGAGCGGGTCCGGCATACTCAGGAATAAATTTAATGCCATTATATTCTGGGGGATTATGACTGGCCGTGATCATTATAGCTCCTCCTGACTGGCAGAGTCTGGTAGCATAGGCAGCCAGCGGAGTAGGAACCGGCTTTTTGGTCATAGTAACCCGGATGCCATTTCCGGTTAATACCCGGGTACATTCACTCGCAAAATTTTCAGACAGAAAACGATTGTCATAACCAACGACCATACCTTTTTTACTCAGATTGTTATTTTTTAAATAATTAGCGATCGCCTGAGTAACGAGCTTTATATTTGCAAATGTAAATTCCTCGGCTATGATGGCTCGCCAGCCATCGGTTCCAAACCTTATCTCAGACATAAAATGCCTCCTTAGAATTCCTGCGATAAACCCTGTATTTGATAAACCAGGGCATAACCCATTACAATTGGGCACCTATGCGTACATAAAGAAAGTCCTTAACCACCTTTACGATGCGCTGTGCTGCTTTGCCATCCCCATAGGGGTTGATCGCATGGGCCATCTTATTGTACTGCACACTGTCAACGAGTAAAAGCCGGGCCGTCTCGTAAATATTCTCTTTAACCGTTCCTACCAACTGTACTGTACCGGCCTGAATAGCCTCCGGCCTTTCGGTAGTATCACGCAGAACCAGAACCGGTTTACCAAGCGAAGGAGCCTCCTCCTGCAAACCCCCTGAATCAGTCAATATAATATATGACTTGTTCATTAGATTTGCGAATGCTTCATATTCCAAAGGTTCCAGAAGATGAACCCTCTCACGGCTGCCCAGCATTTCAAATGCCAGATCCTTTACCGTAGGGTTCTTATGTACCGGGAATACTACTTCTACATCATTGAATTCCTCTACCAGCTGAATTAAGGCCTCATAGATATTCCGCATATGATCGCCCCAGTTTTCCCGCCGATGGGTAGTTACCAATAATATTCTGTTTTCAAAGTTTATACCCTTTAAATCTTCGCCAAATTTATAATCTGGGCGCACCGTTTCCATCAGGGCATCAATAACAGTATTGCCGGTTACCCATATTTTAAATGAAGCTGTAGATTCGGCCAACAGATTTTCCCGGGATACATCAGTAGGAGCAAAATGCAGCTCAGCTAACCTGCCGGTCAGGGTACGGTTTATTTCTTCAGGAAAGGGCGAATATTTATTGCGGGTACGAAGTCCGGCTTCAACATGACCAACCGGTATCTTCTGATAAAATGCGGCCAGCGCAGCAGCAAAGGTAGTAGTCGTATCACCGTGTACCAGAACCAGGTCAGGTTTCTCCTGTTCCATTATTTCCTTCAGCCCGCTTAAGACCCCGGTGGTAATACTATATAAGTCCTGTTTTGTCTTCATCAGATCAAGGTCGTAATCCGGCTTTATTGCAAATAGGCTGAGAACCTGGTCAAGCATCTCCCTGTGCTGGGCAGTGACCACTACCCGGGTCTCTATATCTTGCACCTTCTTTAATTCCTTTATTACCGGAGCCATTTTAATAGCTTCTGGCCGGGTCCCGAAAATCACCATTACTTTTCCTAAACGCATAAATATTCCTCCAATAATCAATAAACCATACAAAGACGAAAAGGTCGACATTACATTAGCACCATAGTAATATATTGCCATAGGGAAGTCAAAGAAAAGCTGAGGAATAAGACGCTGTCAGCGTCTATTAGGGGGATAAATATGAAATTGACTCGACGTATATCCATACATATTTTTTTAACAGCCTTATTGATCATAAGCTTGTTGTTCCCTGGCCAGGCCTGGGCGCAGATGACTGCTTTGGACGAGGTTCGTGAGCTCTTACGCACCGAGTATGTTGACCCGGTTGGGGAAGATGTGCTAAACTCCCCTTCTATCGATGTTATACTTACCAAACTGGATGACCCATACACTAGTTTTCTTACCGCTGCTGAGTATCAGGATTTTACCAATTCTCTGGAGCAAAGCTTTTCCGGCATCGGCATTTACCTCGCCATAGTTGAAGAGGGAATCAAGATCACCGGCCTGGCAAGTGGGGCTTCCGCAGAAAAAGCGAACCTGCGGACAGGTGATATTATTATCTCGATAGAAGGCCGCTCTGTTAAGGGCCTGTCCTCAGAGGAGGTTATCCCTCTGATAAGGGGACCACAGGGAAGCAGAGTACAATTAACTGTCCTGCGGGCGGGTACTTCCTTTTCTGTAGAGGTGGAACGGAGAAATATTACAGTTCCCTCAGTAACCGGTGTAATCAATCCCCTTAAGACCGGATACCTCAGAATAGATACCTTTGGCAGTGAAACATCCAGCCTCTTCGCCGCCAGCCTGGAAAACCTGCGACGCCAGAATCCCGCTTCCTATATAGTTGATCTTCGTGATAATGGAGGAGGATATGTTCAGACGGCTTTGGATATAGCCGGATATTTCATTGGTGATCAGCCCGCCCTGCAAATTCAATATCGTGATAGTGATCACTTTTATGAAACTGCTGTCGAGCAAAATTATATGATCGATAAACCTGCTATTTTTCTAATTAACGAAAATAGTGCCAGCGCCTCGGAAATTCTAACCGGTGCGGTTAAGGATTATGGTAAAGCCGTGATTATTGGTACTAAGAGTTTTGGAAAAGGGTGTATGCAGGAACTTATCAAGCTGGACAGCGGCGATTATCTTAAGATGACTATTGCCCGTTTTACTTCGCCTCTGGGTAATGAAATAAATAAAAAAGGTATCACCCCAGATTTATTGATCGAAAAATCTGATCCGTTAATGGCTGCAGAACTGCTGTTATCCTCTGACGATTCCCAGGCCAACAAAAACAGTTTAGTTAAATTAAGCCTGGCCTCGCATAACTTCTTCATCGACACCACGCTAGCCCGCGAGCCTGAATACTGGCAGGCTTATGGGGAAATTTTGGACAGAGCCGGTACGGCAATGATGAAGGGAAAAGCCAGCGGGTGGGAAAGCATTACTGCAGCAGAGCTGGCGGATAGAAGATTGCTTTATTATCCGGATTATCAGCTCGGAAATCAACTTCCCAATGTACCCGTTGATAAAAAGTTTACAATTCACTTCCCTAAAAACGTAAACTGGCAGACAGCCAACCAGTCCAACATAGAACTAATCGCCAGTGATGGTGAACGCATACCCCTTAAATTCAGCCCGCTGAGCAGCACCGAAATACAAGCAAGTCCCGGGACGAATCTGCTCCCCGGGACCTTTTACTGGCTGGTTATCCACCCAGATATACAATATGAAGATAATAGTTCACTGGGAACAGGCGTAGTCTGCACCGCCACAGTAGAACGCTAGACGCGAGAGAACGATAGACGCGGCCTCGCTTCGCTCGACACGGACATATATGACTTTCGCGGACAACGAATGGCCGCAAGTCAAGGGGGACGGTTCTTGGTGACACACTGGCAAACCAGTGTGTCACCAAGAACCGTCCCCCTTGACACTTGACACGCTTGATTGTCGTTCCCCCGTGTATCTCCTACCACCAAAAAAGTCCGCGTCTATCGTTCCCCTACCGTTTTATTCCGTTCATTATAATATCTGTAACCTGTTGGGCGGCGGTGGCAGCATCAATTTCCCAGCCTGCTTGTGCCTCTTCAAACGCTGCCCCAGTGAGACTATCCCGCTCGAAAAGGGAGATCTTTTGATGAACACAGTTTAAAGCCTTCAGCACCCATAACCATTCAATGGTTATCCGGGTAAACTTCTCGGGTTTCATAATAAATTTATCTATCGCCGAATATAGATTATTAATATAGGTATCTGAGTGAGTTAGGTCCTGAATTAGAATTGCGCGTATTACCTCAGCCGTGTTTTTTTTATTTGCGGGAATATGTTGCAGCCATCCCCATCCGGCATTATTACTCTGGATATTTATTAGACAATGCATCCTTTTTGCTCTTGTAAAAAATTCCATATAGACACTTGAATTTCCACTACCTCTGTGGCACCATAGTAAATGGGATAACTTTCCATATACTGAGCAACGTCAGAAGCTGCTGGACTTTTTACGACGAATTTCGTTGAGACCCAAAAATATGGGAGGCGATCTTTTGGAACCGCAAAATAAAAAATCGAAAATAAATGATGAAACATACGTTGATTTTCGAGATATTCTCCACGCCATACTTAAATGGTGGTGGATGATAGCCATTTTGGTAATTGTATTCTCCACCGCAGCCTATTTTTACACGAAGTATACTTATAGACCTATCTATACAACCAGTGCATCAATGATTGTAAACTCCAAACAGATCAAGATCGATGGTTCCGGTCAGCAGGTCTATACTGATAATGATGTCACTCTATCCAGAACCATTGCAGATAGCTATGCGGTTATAATGACCAGCGACCGGATGATGGAACTGGTGGCTAAGGATCTGGGTTTAAATTTACCTGCCTCAACCCTAAGATCAATGGTTGTTATAACGCCGATCGTTGAAAATACTGAAATATTATCGATTGTAGTGCATAGCCCTGAACCTCAAATGGCTGCTAAGATCGCTAATTCCATTATGAAAATGGCCCCTAATATGATTTCCAGCACCGTAGAAGTAGGTTCCATCAAGGTGATCGATTACGCCAAAATCCCTAGCTACCCGGCACCTCCCCAAACTGCATCCAATACTGCTGCTGCAGGCCTACTGGGTTTAATAATTGGGGTGTTTCTGGTATTTCTGATCCGGTTCCGGGATAAAGGCTTGAAAAACACTGATGATATCAAAAAAATCGGCTTCATTTCTCTGGGGGGCATACCCTTTGTTCCGATGCGATTAATAGATGACAAGATTATCCCCCCTTTTATAAACTCGGACTGGGTAGGATTTGGATTTGTAGAGTCATACAAAACCTTACGAACCAATCTTCAATACACATCATCCCTGCATGAAGCCCAAACCCTGCTGATAGCCAGTGCACTAAACCAGGAAGGTAAGACCACCATTGCCCTCAATCTGGCTATGGTCTTTGCTCAAAAGAACTCCCGGGTGCTGGTAATGGATTGTGATTTACGCAAGCCAAATATTCACCGCCAGTTAGGGGTGAAAGTTAATATAAACAACAGCCTGTCCTCCGTTTTGATGGCAGAGGCTGACTACCAGGACTGTATCATTCATGTGGAGCAACTCGGCATTGACATTCTGCCCAACGAATTAATACCGCCCAATCCGTCCGAACTGCTGGAATCGCAGAACATGCAAAACCTGCTGGCTCGTCTGGCCCAGGAATATGACTGGATTATCCTGGATACGCCTTCTGCCTATCTGGTTACTGATGCCATCTCCCTGTCCAAATATGCCGATGGAGTAGTAATGGTTGTTAAACAGCGTTGCGCTGCCAAAGATATAGTTATAGCCACCAAAAGCGCCTTTGAAAATGTAGGTGTTCGAATCTTAGGCTGTATTCTAAATGCTATTGAATACAAAGAAGCGGGACCCGGCTACAAGTACCAGTATCACGAAAAGTATTATGCCAGTTACTACCCAACACAGACGGCAGAATTTAAAGTCCAAGTAGTTCTTGAACTCTTGAGCGAGGAAGGAACCCTGAATGAGGTTGCCGCCAAGTACCAGCTAACCCCGCAAATAATTAGCCAATGGAAGGATGACTTTATGAACAAAGCCTCCTTGGTTTTCGAGGATAGCAGCGAGGGTCCTGCAAAGCTTAAAAAGGCGAGATCTTTCAGGGGTTAAAGCTCATATATTCGGTCGCAGACTGCGGATACTGATGGGCGATGGGTAACTACCACACAGGTACGGTGAGGATTGCTATTGCGGATGGCATTTACCACCCGGGCTTCAGTCTCCATATCCAATGACGAAGTGGCTTCATCCAGCAGCAGGATTGGAGCCCTGCGTAGTAAAGCCCTGGCAATTGCCAGTCGTTGAGCTTGCCCTTCAGAAATTCCCAGTCCGCGTTCGCCAATAATAGTAGCCATTCCATCCGGTAGTTCAGAAATGAAATCCAAGGCACACGCCATTCTGGCGCACGCTTCGACTTCTTCCCAGGTTGCATCAGGATTGCCCATCCTCAAGTTTTCTTCAATAGTTCCAGAGAAAACAGTATTACCCTGGGGCACAAAGGAAAATAATTTTCTCGTATCTGCAGAAGCCTCCTGGCGACCATTAGGCCCACCCGTTATAAAAACTTTGCCATGAGAGGGAACTACCAGAGCCAGCAGCAACCGCATAAGGGTAGTCTTACCTTCTCCTGACGGCCCCACCAGAGCTACCACCTCTCCAGGTCCGACTTCCATGGAAAACCGCTCCAAAACTCCATTATCTTCCTTATAATGAAAATAAACCTCTTCCACCAGAATTCCGGGATTACTAATCTCAGCCTGTTCCGAGTCCCTGGTTTCCGCAGGCAACCCCTCAAGCTCCATTAGTCTGCCGGTTGATGCCACCATAGCTACTGCGGTAGGCAGTGACCTGGCAAAACCAAAAAAGGGTCCCTGAACCTGTCCGACTAATTGCAAAAAAGCTGCCATAGTACCGAACGTAATCATCCCGGTTGAGAGTCGATATGACCCCCAAGCTATGGCCAAAAAGTATCCTAACCAGAACCCCAGGGACAAACCGGCCCCAGAAGACACACCCAACCAGCTGCGTTTTACCACCCAACCGAGGTGCTGGGATTGCAGATCCTTTAGCCTATCGGATGACGACTCCTCCAAATTAAACACTTTGACTACCAACAGGTTCTGCAGAACTTCCTGGAGGAAAGAACGAGTTCGGCTATCACTTTCCTGACAGCGCAAATGTAATGTTTTCAGCTTACGACCTATAAACCAGGCAAATACCGCCATAGTTGGCCCCAGTAAAAAAGACAGAATCGCTATCACCGGATCAAAAAAATATAGAGCCACGAAGGCAGCCAGGAATTGGGCCGCAAGTGATACCAATCCCGGTATCAATCCGGTCATTCCACTGATCACGTTGCTAACATCACTGGTCATGCGGGTAACTATATCACCACTATGATAAGCCGCTACGAACATCCACTCAGTTCTGGCCAATTTGTTAAACAAATCATGTCTCATCTGATTGCCCATATTTTCAGCAGTTCTGGTACTGACCACTGAAACCGCAGACTGAAGGGAAATTTGCAGAATAATTACGCCCCCCATAACTGCACCGGTGTGCCATACATTGGCTTGATTGGCACCGGTAGCAGCATCGATTAGCGTTCGAGAGGCTAGAGCAAAGCCCACTCCGCAAACCGACGTAAGCGCTCCGCCTACTAACAAAAAAAGCAGTGGCAATATAAAAGGCCGGCAATGACCGGCCATCCATTTCAACTCCAACCCAACTTTTTTCAAATTTTCAGCCCCCCTAAAACTTAGTATTTAGTCCACTTACGTAAAGTTATGTAGATATAAATAATATATGTTCGAAAAGGCCTCAACCGCATCCACAAAGCTGATAGAACCCTCCACCCCAGGCTGCTGCAATCACGTACTTTATCCTTGCGCCATACTGATATTACTACCGCAATAACCTGTTCTGACAGCAATGGTCCTTCCACCAGTTGCTGGGCATCTCCGAGAAGGAATAGGGAATTTCCCCTTTTCCGGAAAATCCGGTGAAGAACATACTGGCCATCATCTCTCCTGGCCAAAGCAATATCTCCGCGTCTTAAATTGTTAAATCGAGCTGGGGATAATTCTACACTATCTATTCCTTCTCGCAAAAATGGGTACATACTATTACCGGTAACCGTTAGTTTTATAATAGTCCCCTTTGCAAGCATGTTTTCAATCGCAGGTATGAGTTCTTTACTTTTTACCCTTTTAATATTATTTACCATTCCATCCTCTGACGCACCAACTTCACCCCTTCCCGGTCTGGTGCATTAACTGCCGGTTATAGTTGCATTATTATGTATACTCTTGCACTGATTAGAATGATCTTTTTCACTCGGCCAGTTATTAGTACATGTACCCGTACAATCTGAGAAAGATGGGCTTGGCCAATCACATAAGGCCAAACGTTCCTCAGGCCGCAATTCCATTTTGACAAAAGTCGGCTTACAGTATTCCTTTTTCATTAAATCTTCTCCTTTTACTAAATAGAAACATTTCTCCTAAAGTTGCTTTAAAACTAAACCATATCACTTTTTCAATGATGACCAGGTTTATCGTTCCTTAGCTTGTCCAGGTTAAAGACATAACTGTAATACTCATAGGCTTAGAACTGTTATCCTCCCACCCTTTGAAGCACCAACTCCACTGCTTCCTGATCTGGCCGGCAATGAAGCTGGTATACTGGTACACTTTGAATAATTTTTTCCAGGTTAGCCAGAGCCAAATCCATCAGGTCACGATCCCAATAAGGAAGGAATGCCCTGGCTGCTAGCCTGCCAATAGCCTCACGATTTGACAATTCACGGATAGAATTATCCCGATCCTGTTCAAGCATGATAATTGCCGATAGTGGTACAGATGCATTTTGAAAATCAGGTGAGGAACCACTCCAGGGAGTGCCATAAATCATTGGCGCTCCTTCAATAATACGCATAGCTGGACGATCGCCATTTAGAATAGCTGCTCCCAGTAAATTTCTCCACAACTTAGCCTGGGTGGTTTTTCCTGTACCGGAGGGTGCTGAAAAAGCAATCCCCTTATTATTCCATTCGATGGCGGAAGCGTGTATTACCAGTCCCATATGTTGTAATATACAGATTCTAAATACTAGTTCACCGACGCTCCCGGCAAAAGCAGATAAATTTGCTATATCAGAAACGACTCTTATTTGATCCCATAGCAAATTAGCATAAATCATCTGCCCCAGGTTTTTATCCTTACCCATCAACCCAAGCCTGGTACCGTTCTCCCCTCTTTGCCAGAGAATAAAATCATCCATCCTGCCCTGCCATTCTAATACCTGCAGGTCATCTCTGCATGTAAAAGAAATATTTAAAGATTTTGCTTCTGGATTTTTAACCACGGTAAACGGATCTAAATGAGGACTATAATATTCTGATACAGCACTTTGGGTAGTAAGACAAAACAATAAATCTGCTATTTCGCAATAAGTTTTCTGAATTTCCACAGTTCCACATCCTGAAAATTGTTTTTGCTATTCGCCTATATAGTTATAAAAACAAATATAATGATTTAAAAAAAGGTATTTTTAACTGCCTATAGTAGGTGCATTATTATACGCATTTTGACACACCACTTGCCAACCTTGAACCTCTGCAAATGTTTTAACACAAGAAACCTCAGAGAAATTAAAACCAATCGGCCAATCACAAGCTGCCAAACGTTCCTCGGGCCGTAATTCCATCCTGAATAAAGTAGGCTTACAGTATTCCCTTTTCATAAAATCCTTCTCCTTCCATCTTTAGAAGATCACCCCAGAATCAGGCTCCTAAGAGCCACACCTTTTTAATAATGAATAGAACTCTCTTTCCTTAACCTTGGCCAGGTCACATACATAATCGCTATGCCCGATATAAGAACCCGTTTCAGTGAATATCCTGCCTGGACATACTGGACAAAAGGGTCTATGCCCACAGCTCAGACACTCGGATGGAGCCTGAACTTCGGTAATGAAATTGCCCAACTCCTCCCAGGCTTTGGCGAAGCCTGCCATTATTGGCTGAGTAGTAAAACGGCTAACCAAGGGACACGGCATCATCTCACCGCTGGCCTCGATCCAAAATGCACTCTTAGCAGCAGCACAAAAGAGAGGCTTAATTGCTGCGAAATGATCTTGCAGTTCTTGGATCCCAGGCAAGCTGCATTCCAGATCCCCACCGGGTATCTGGGCGGTACCTAAATTTTCTATCTCTGCCGGGCTTAATCTTTCTTCCTCTACGCATCGATTACACCCTTCTCTGGCCTTATGCAAAAGCAAACTGTAACTAAACTCGACTCCGAAATCCTCCGCAATCTTTTTTATGGCCTCAAGATCATGGAGATTTTTTCGAATAATAGTGGTCTTAATCCTGGTGTTAATACCCTGTGAAATAGCCAGTTCAATCCCTCTCATAGCCTTAGAAAACGCCTGTCTCGAACCAGTTACCTGGCCATACGTTTCTTCCGAGGCGCCATATAAGGTTATATCCAGGGTCGCCGGTGGTATCCGGGCCAGCCATGCAGTAAGTTCGGGAGTTAATAGCGTCCCATTCGAGAATAAGGTAATGCGGAAGCCCATTTTGGAAATGGCTTCATAAATCTCTTTAAAATCTGGATGTAACATAGCTTCCCCGCCCGTAAGCAATAAGGACAGGGTTCCCATCTCAGCAGCTTGTCGGGCCAGATCAATCCAATACCCAGCACTTAGCTCCCGGGCTTGCTCATCCAGATCATTTACCGGTTTAGAAACATAGCACATAGTACAATTCAGATTGCACCGCGATGTTAACTCAAATCCCCCTGTTATCGGAATACGCTCTTTATCAGCGATTAGTCTGAGTTGATTATGAAAGGTTTGTAAGGACATTGATTGATCTGTCATTCCATAACCCCACCTGTCTCCAGTGACCCCAGGAATTCGATTATATCAGCACTTGCAGTCTCCCTATCAATTGCATATTCCTCCAGCAAGGCTGCTAGTAATTCACTTTCATCAGCACCCTGTTCCAACTTGCTCCATAGTAAAGCACCGGTCTCACTCAAGGTCATTAAACCGTTAAAGTCAACCACCCTATCACCCAAAGGTACAACTATCCAGGTGCCGGCTATCTCTCTTAGCATAAAACCCTGCTTAACTTTCAACCCATCATCCCCCTGAAAACAACTTAAATCCAATAAGGCTGGCAGCCGTCTTGATACTATTCTTTCCCCCCTTCCGGACAATTTCTGGAACACCCCTTAAAAAGACATCCATGCCAGGTTTAAAGGTTTTTATTGCCTTCTATATATAATTCATTAATGTAAAATTTTATAACTCCAATTTTTCGATAAGTTTCATTCGATGGTTTGCTATTGCCGACGTATTTTTAAATATACTTATGATTTCTTTAGGGGAATTACGGACCAAAATTGCGAAAATTAACCGGTGCAGCCATGCGATAGGCAAAAGCCATGGGCATTTACGTAAAAACGCATACCTCCCAACCATGCTGGGGATACTGGGAAACAATAAGCATCCAATAGAAGTAAAGAAAGGAACAAGTCTATATAATGCGGTCAAACTGCTTGATTTATGTAATTCATTTATTACTTCATTGCCAAAGGAACGGTTTTTATTTTTATAACCGAAGACCCCACTATAAATGATATCTTGAATCAGTAGTAATACCGTCTTGGGATCCGCCTCCCGCTGCTTGTATAATTGAGAGTCAGCCATGCCCAGCCCAAGAAATTGCCTGCATGTCGCCAGTATGGTTATGGAAAAGGTCTCATAACCCATTGCCTGGATGGCACCCCAGAAGTAATTCCAATCGGTTTCTGGGCCATAGGTCTCTACAAATAAAACCACATCACATAATTGGCGTAAACCAAAACCTGAACTGCGGAAATGATTAACCATATGTATTAGCAGATAAATAAGATTATCTTCCACAGAAAGTCTAAGAACTAACTGTCCTCCAACCGTACAATAGTTAACATGCGCCCAAATATGGGTTTCAAAATCATTTAAATCTGCGGAACTTTCCAAGGTTAAAAGACCATAATGCAAATCAATAGCTAAAGAATTTGGTTTAATAAATGCTCTAACCATACCAATATGCTCTCCCCGTATATACCCCTCCGCCTCCAGCAATCTTCCGGCAAGTTCCACATCATCCGACTTGATCAACAAATCGATATCGCCCATAGTGCGCAGTTCCGGTTGAGGATATAGCTCCCGCAGCAAAAGGCCTTTTAAAACTATCACTGGTATTTTTGACTCCGCCAGTAAATGTAAGACTTGGTAAGATTCGTTCATATACTGTAATTGCCTGGTTGCTGAAAGAAGGCATCTCCTTCCCCACTTTTTCATCTGGTCAAGAGGTGGTTGAAGCGGAGGAGCTAGCCTTTTTACAGCCGGATATATAAGGGTATGTACCTCATGAGCAGCCGCTTCTGAAAATATCCTATCCCAGTCAACCAGGTAATCTGGCTCAGGAGGCTCCTGCCCGCGGATAGCGGCTGACAGCAGCTCCAGAAGATAAACTTCATATTTATCCATTATTCCCCTCCACAACATCGGTTAGTTCCTATTACCTCGGAGCCTAACCCCCAGCAGACTTCTAATCATTATCACACCTTGGTTTTTTGGTTCAGAAAAACCACCACTATACATACATATATGTTATTACTATTCAATTTTTCAAATTATTACCATGCGGAGGCATACTATGGCCATATTAGTAACCGGAGGGGCAGGATATATCGGCAGTCATACCTGTGTAGAACTCTTAAACGCAGGTTATGAAATCATCGTCTTTGATAACTTCATTAATTCTAAACCCGAAGTTATCCAAAGAGTCAAACAGATTACCAATCAAGACTTTAAATTCTACGAAGCCGATCTCTTAGACCGTACAGCCATTGAGCAGATATTTAGAGATAATCATATTGATGCCGTTATTCACTTTGCCGGACTGAAAGCAGTCGGCGAATCAGTTGAGAAACCATTGCTTTACTATCATAACAATGTAAGTGGCAGCTTGGTCCTCTTCGAAACCATGGCTAAAAACAAGATAAAACGTGTAGTTTTTAGCTCGTCCGCAACCGTTTATGGCAACCCGGCGGAAGTACCCATCAGGGAAGATTTTCCGTTATCCGCCACTAATCCTTACGGATCTACCAAACTAATGATTGAAAACATATTAAGAGACCTCCACATCTCTAATTCGGAATGGAGTATCGCCCTGTTACGATACTTTAATCCCATTGGAGCTCATAAAAGTGGACTTATCGGCGAAGACCCCAACGGCATTCCCAACAATTTAATGCCCTATATTGCCAGAGTAGCCGCCGGCCAATTGGAAGTCTTAAATGTATTTGGCAGCGACTATCCCACTAAAGATGGCACCGGGGTAAGAGACTATATCCATGTAGTTGATCTCAGCCTGGGACACATTAAGGCTCTGGAAAAAACCACGTTAACAACAGGAATAGGAACCTATAACCTGGGGACCGGTAACGGATACAGTGTTCTTGATGTAATTAAAACCTTTGAAACAGCCACCGGACAAAAGATAAACTATAAAATAGCTCCCCGGCGGGCAGGAGATATCGCTGAATGCTACGCTGACCCAACCAGGGCAAAAACCGAGCTCAACTGGGAGGCTAGCAAAGACCTATACGAGATGTGTTTAGATTCCTGGAAATTTATCAGGAATTCTTAATATAAATTGACGCCCCTTACCTTTCCTACAGTGCCAAAGACACGGTTTAACCGCTTTTCATTATTATATTTCCGAGTTCCACAGAGGTAATAAATTCTACATCAGGCCATCTTTTTAATACTTCCGAAAGTAACCGGTGCAGCAATTGCAGATTTTGATCACGATTTGATTGATCAATATATCCTACATAGTTCAAACGATGAGTACTAATAGTTGCTGGTTTTTTCCATTTAAATGAATTGTTGATTTGCGCTAAGCATAGATCCACTGCCCAGGAAGCATTTCCCCATGAAGGCTCAAACTCGCAATTTCTCACCAAATAAATTTGGTTATATCTATTTCTTTCACCGATAGTATGCTTCTTCTTGTCAAAACGACTATACCCTTGATCGGTTGGAACCAATTGATAATGGCTGCCTTGAATATAATCAATGTTGTGCTTCTTAAGTATATTCTCCAGCGAACCATTCCACACATAGCAAGAAGGGACAAAGGACTTCGATTCATAGCCAAAAAGATCATGAAATAAGGAAACGGCATCGGATATAATAGTTTCCAATAGTCCGTCAAATTCAGGCCCGTAATAATTAAAGGCATCCATGTAAGCAAATCTATTATTATCAGAGAACGAGCTTCCTCCACTGATCATACGGTGCCCAAAAGCTAAACTAAGATTTTTATCACCATTTTTTAGATCTTGAAGCCACTTGGTGATATTCATATGTTCTCTGCAATGAAGCTGGGGATAGAATAATCCATTTATCATTCCGCTTTTCCACAATTCAAAGCAATTCTGGTGCTTATTATATCTCTGCAGCGTTCTCGTAAATGGTTCAAAATAGTAATTTTGAAACTGTGATGCCCTAATTCTGTCAAAATCCGGATTGGCGACCGCACAATTGGCGGTAATAATCGGGTGATTCCCATATGTATCACTGAAGCAGGCTAGAACATCAAAAAGCAGTTCTAAGTCATCTTCACCTGCCAGTGCATCATACCTGGTAAACGGATCTTTATCAGTCTTATCGCCAGCCTTTATTAGAGACATGTAAGCTTCCGGTGATGCAGTACGTATACTGCCCCAATCATCCGACTCTATAACTAGATACTTTTTATCGGTGGACCATCCCTGGTAATTGTGCCAATTTAGAAGTGCCCATCGTTTGGCATTTTTTAAAGGCAACATTAATCTACTGTTTTTTATACTCATGCAATTTGTTCCTTATAAATTAATAGACATCTGTAGGTTAATACGTTTTACCACTCGAACAGGAGGTATCATATTAACCCTATGGCCGTTATTTTCTAATTAACATTTCTATTCTATCCACAATTGTTTCTGCAGCTCTTTCATCTTCCATCAATACAATATCACTCAAAAATAGCCTCAGTCCGTTTAAATACTGTGCTTCGTTAAAACAGATAAGATCTTCCACCAACTTATCGTTACTATCCGCAACTGGAAAGGGCAGTGAAAAAATATCAAAATATAAATCTCTATCCAGAACATATTCATCTAAATCTGTTGCATAGAGAAATACTGGCTTATGCATCAGCATAAATTCAAACATTGTGCTTGAATAATCCGTAATTAAAACATCGCTTGCCACCATTAATTCTTGCATATCATCATACCGGGTTGCGTTAATTACTTTTTGATTATAAGCAATAGCATCCGCCTTTTCCGAAATATCGGGATGCAGCCTAAAAAGAATTACCCAATTACAACTATATTTTTTTTCAAGCGCTGTGAGAATCCGATTATACTCTAAATCATACACTTCCATATTGTGATCGCCTCGAAATGTAGGAGCATATAAAACGATTTTAGTATCATCAGCTAGATCAAAAAATCTAAAAACTTTATGTTTAATGTCCTGGGGGCAACTAATTAAAATAGTATTACGGGGGTATCCACATTCAAGTATTTCACCATCATACCAAAATGCAGAGCGATACAACTTCGTGGTAAACTTACTGTTTGAAATAAATAAATCAGCCATGGTTGAATCATGCTTTGCATCTATAACGTAGCCATTCCTCAATTTATTTTCAACGTCTTTCTCGACTCTCTTTAAGGCAATACCGCCATGCCATGTTTGTATATAGAACTGCCCTTCTCTTTTTCGAACCAAAGAAGATTTTCTACTATTATCAATCCAAATTTTTGCAGTCACTTCCTCATATCTCGCTTTGAGAGAACCATAACGCACCGTTCTAATTGGTTCAGGAAAACCCTTTTCATAATTCTTATTAACAAGCCATACTAAATCACAATTTAAGTTTCTTCTCAATATCTCTTCCGCTATGTATTTACCGTTGTCTCCATAACCCTTTCCATAGTAATTGGTAACTATTATTTTTTTATGATTAATTGGAAAAATTCTCAAAAAATAATATGCTAATATTATTCCGTTCTGATACACTTTCCTTAATACAAATAACATACTAGAGGGCAATTGATTAAGTAAAAAATTTTTGACCATTAGATTAACCCCTTCAAACTTCTCCTACACTGATTGCTTATTAAGCTTATTTTCTACCATCTGGTGGCTAAGTTCCTGGGAATCGTACATGCCTTTTTGCACACAAATAGCTCTAAATAACAAAACAACCAACTCTGTAGAGCAAGTTAGTAATGCAACAGATATAAATGTACAGTTCCCGGAATAATATAAAATTCCCAATCCTATGGTATGGTAGAAAGCTGCAAAAATCACAGATAAATTAGCATCTTTCATACGATCCATTGCTCCGAGTACCGGAAAACCTAATAGATATACCGGGAGTGTAATTATGACAATGGGTAAAAATGCTCTGAATATGGGAGTCGCGCCTACATAATTTCTCCCAGCCACAATACTGATTATTGGTTCCGCCAAGAAGAACAAGCCCACCGTCCCAGTAACAATTACTGGCATAAGTATTAATAATATTTTTTTTACTAATTTATAGTTCCTGTTTAGAACCATATATGGATAAAGACTGTCGGCAATTGGGCCAAACAAACTTCTTAAATTGACAATCAAAGCATCTGCCACACCAAATTGCGCGAGCAGCCAATTGTCATATATAAGACCTAAAATTACTATATTGGTAGCGGAATAGGCAGTACTTGCAATTCTTGATAGGAAAAATATTGCTGATGTCTTAAATGCAGATAGTGTTTGAACTAATGAGACAATCTTTATTTTTAACCCAATGCTTCTTTTTATATATAACCATGTCCATACAATTATTATGATTTCCCCAAACGCAGATATTACTGGTAATAATAAATAATGTTGAGGTTTATGAATAAATAAGAATATCATTATTGTATATATGGTCCTACCCATAATAGTCCGGTAAGTAATAACTTTCATAATTTCTAGTCCCCGGAATAAGTAGTCCAAATTAAATATCCCTACCAATACAGATACATAAGCAAGGACAATATAAGTTTCCCTTCCATTAAATGCTTCAGAAAATAAAACCAGGGAGAATATTATTGGGGTTCCTATTAACCCTAATATCATTTTTGCCTGGACGGTAGATGCTGCAATTTGAGCTAGTTTTTCTTTATCATTACGGAAAAGTGAACATTCCCTTGTAGCTGACTGCAAAAAACCAAAATCGATAAATAAATAGAAATATACCATTACGGCATTAGCAAAAGTAATGTTACCATAGTTTTCAGGTTGAAGCACACGCGTTAAATAAGGAAACGTAAGTAACGGAAATATATACTTAGATATTTGCAATATGTATAACATAATAGTGTTGTTATACACTGTTTTCGTTTCTTTATTCATTCCAGTTAACCATATTATCATCCGCCTGACGGAGTATCTCGTTATAAATGTCCCCGCGCTGATAATTTTCCGGAGGGTTAGATTGATAACCCAATGCAAAAATCACTAATAATAAATGTATAGGGAAATAGTCCATAATAAATGAGTCTAAAGACAAATTCGTTATTAGAAGCACAAATAACGGAATAGTATTGACATCAACTAACCTGAATTTATTTTGTCCAGCAACATTTAGCTGTAGTATTTTTATCAAATTTCCCAAAAATATGAGGATAATAACTATGCCTATAATTCCCATATAATAAAGCGCAGTTAAATACATATTATGTGCGCACATGTTAAAATAACCCGAACCAAAACCTGCTCCTACATACAATAATTTAGGATTGTTTAGAATGGCATGGATAAAATTGTTCCAAACTTCAATCCGACCTGTAGTAATCGCCGAAGCTGTAACCCCTGAACCAACAAACCTTACCAGGAAGGCTTCATAAAGAAAATCGTATGTAAAGTAAAGTGCTGCCCCAACGCAGGCTAGAACTGAACCTAAAAATTTCAACGCAGCTTTCATATTGTTTCTAAAAAAGGAAGCCAGGGTAAGAACAATTAAAAAGATCAACATGATAATATACATCTTTGAAAGGGAAAGGAGCCCAAATACTGTCAATAATATCAACAATACGATCGATAACTTATTACCATCCTGGTCATAGTATATTTTTACTAACAAACATGCTATTGCTATTAAAACTTGTAACGCAAAATAATTGGGATCTAAATCTAACCCGGCAAACCGTGTGTGTATTCTTGCCCCTGCAACTACAGTGTCAACGCTGGTCATGGCGGTAATATAATTGTTTATATTGGGTACAACAAAACCTATAAGTCGAACCAGGCTAGATGACACTAACCCCAATGCATAAATATTAATGTATCTCCCAAATGCTTTTTCGTCTCTTACTAGAATTGCGGCAAATAATATTGATGTGTAGTTTAATAAAAATCCTAATGTTGTAGTTAATGTATGTTCGCCAAATAAGGGTATTGTTATAGCATATATTGCAAATACACTATAGCTTAAAATAAGGCCTTTGGTTATCTCTCGGTTATGCCATAATAGCAAATAGATAATACACACAGCCACATATAAAGCACTCATTGGAACATACAATGAAAACCCTGTAAAATGAAACTTTAATGTATAGACCCATGGAATAAAATATATCAAATACTCTATTTTATGCTCAGTCGAATCGATAACCAGTCCCAGGCAAACGATAGTAAAAAAAATCCATAGATAAATATTGCTGCCTGTATATATGTTTAGGACAACAAACAAACTCATTACGATACAAAGTATTATGCGAAAACTCTCATTTTTAATATTCATGGGAATTTCTGACTCCCTTGTCGGTAAATCTAGAAATCTATTGTGATGAACTATTTAGTAATTGATGGAACTCTTCGATGGCCTTTTTATTATCATATATTCGTGATAATAACTCTTCCCGGCACTTTACAATTATTTCCGGATGGTTCAATAACATCTTTAAGGAACTATAGATACCTTGCTCGCTGTTTTCGCACACCCAGCCTGCCCCATCGTCCATAACCATTTCCTGTGCTGAGGTTGTATTAGTAGATATTATAGGAACACCCAGGCATTTAGCTTCAGCAAACACCATTGGCGCAGCTTCATGAAATGACGGCAATAAAAACACATCGGCATTTTTTATATACCGGTAGGGGTTTTTCTGGTTTCCATATAAAGTAACATTTTCATGTAAATGTAATTCTTCTATTTCTTTTAAGATTATTCCTGCCAGAGGGCCATCTCCAACAATATGCCAATGTACTTTATACCCTTCTTCAGAAAGTTGCTTAACAACTTCTAATCCACGAATAAGGCCTTTTTCCGGGCTTAAACGTGAGACGGTGATAATATTCAGGCTATCTTCAGAGTATTCTATAGGATCAATTTTTGATAAACGGATATATTCACTGTACTGGTGACAATTATTAATGCTGTAAACACGATCATTTAATTCTGGAATAGCGGCAACAAAACTCTTTCTGGTCCCCGTAGAAACAACCGCAATTTTGTCAAACCTCCTATATAGTTTGCGGTTATTTAAGGTATTGCCCCCCGACCGTAAAAAATCACAATGAACAAAAGCAATCTTTTTTTTTGCAATTACTTTGTCTAGAACAAATTGGTTACAGCCCCCATATAAGATTTTTTCGTGAAAGTCGTGCAGAAAAGAAATAGCAATATCAAACGATGGCTTCTTTTTCTCGGTGTTAACTAATAACTTTATTGGCAGACGATTATTTATTAATCTAGAATATAAAGCTAACACTCCCCGCGTTAAAAAGAATGACCAACCAAGCTTACGGCTTTGTTGATGTGAAACACCCAAAACTTTCAAAGGCCCTTTGGTCCCTATGACCGTAATCTGTTCTGGAATATCGCCTATGTATTCTCCACCGGTATGAAACAGAAAGAGTGTTACATTATAATCATTTTTAATCTCGTTCAAAAGATTTACTAGAGATCTCTGCACCCCTCCTATACCTAGATTATTATTTACTATTAATAAATTTTTCTGATTCAAAGTCAAAACACCTTCCGGCTTGCTCCTTAAGATTGGACAAATTCTTTTCCTAAATTCTTTCAATGTTTTCTCCGTTTAAAAAACTCTCTATTACACTGTTAATTGCCAAAGATTCGGAGGGTGTCAACTTATATGTTTGGTAGTATTTGTTTTGAATCATGGATACAAACTCTGCAAGCTCATACCTTAATCCATCTCCCTCAAACTTATAGAATTGTTTCTTGTTCTTACTAAAGTCTTCATATCTGACCTCAAAGTACTCAGTTTTCCACCATGGAGAAGGTACATATATATATCCCGTTGTACCAGATATAATTAAATCCCCTTCAGCCTTCACACCTAACCCAATTTTAGCAGTAGCAATTCCGTTTCTGTATTTTAAGTTAATTTTTGTAAATAGATCCACATTCTTCTTATCATCAAAGTAAGAGTAGAAATATTTTGTTTCTATTTCGGTTCCTAATAACTTGATTATTGCCAACAATGGATAAGTTGCTAATTCAGTTACACTTCCTCCTGCTGTATTAGCATTAAGTTCTCTTAAATCACCTTCTACTAATTTCGTAAAAGTAGCGTCTATATTTTTAATCCTTCCAATAAGTCCGCTTTTAGCAATACTAACTAGCCTAATAAATCCTGGCGCGTAAGCCGTTTTTATCGCCTCTAAAAGAACGCAGCCATTTTCATTGGCAAGTGCATAGACTTCTTCAGCCTGTTTCGAAGATAATACCATTGGTTTTTCGCATAGAACATGTCTTCCTTTTTTTAAAGATTTTTTAATATACTCATAATGGGTTAAGTGAGGTGAAGCTATATAAACAGCTTCTAGTTTATCTAAAAAGGTCTCTAAATCATTCTCAATAAAAGCCAGCTCATGTTTTTCAGCAAAGCCCTTAAGGGATGCAGAATTGGGGCCATATACACCTTCAACATTCACTCCGCTAACATATTTGGATTCTTTGATAAATCTATTCGCTATTCTGCCATAACCTATTATTCCAAGCTTTAAAATGCCATTGTTCTCTGCTCTTAACTGAGTGCTTGAAATACCTTTAGTTCTTTTTAAATAAACGATTTCACAATACTCTTTTAAATAATCAAATTTACCGGTCCAATCCGATCCAATTGCAAAAATGTCTATTTTATATTTTTGAATATCATTAACCTTTTGCCCTTCATACTCTTCAATTAGGATCTCATCTGCGAAACCACTATTTTTAACATTCTCAATTCTTTGCATTAAGCCCTGTTTAACATTCAATTTACCGCGACTTTCATCATAGTTCTCAGTAGTAACGCCCACAATGAGATAATCGCCTAACTGTTTGGCCCTCTCTAATAATCTATAGTGACCTTCATGAAAAAGATCAAATGTCCCATATGTTATTACCTTTTTCAATTTAAATCCTATCCTCTTTGTAATATTCTGTTAAAGTTGTTTTAACCAACTCAGTACCATCTGTCCCAGGCCGGTTAGAGGGCAAAACTTAGATAATCCCTATCAGCTTTTTAGCCAACGTTGTCCAATCAAAGGCGTTATTAAACTCATAAGCCTGCTCAATTATCTTTTCTTTTTCCCTTACATTTTCGCAAACATAAGACATCACTCTATATAAATCATCAGCATTTTTTGGTTCAAACAAATATCCTGTTACCCGATCTTTTATTTGTTCTTTTAAACCGCCAGCATATGATGCTATGACCACTGCTTTATATTCCATCGCTATGGGAATAACTCCTGATTGGGTGGCATCTGTATATGGTAAGACTGTTACGATATTCTTTCCCGTAAAAAAGGTGCCAACTTCTTCATCCTTTATCCAACGATTTACTATTGTTACGTTTTCAAGTTCCGCATACTCTTGTTCATATTCCGAGAAATCACCTTCACCAACAATGGTCAAGCTTATATCTGAGCGTTGTGCAAGCAGTTTCTTATAAGCCCTGGCAAGTGTATGCAGGCCTTTATATTGGGTAATCCTCCCAAAGAACAGAAAGTTGGTTTTGTTAATGTCATAATTAATTGCAGCGTTGTTTGTTTGTATATGTTTATAAAAATCGAATCTTCCATGAGGTATGATGTGAATCCGGCTAGGGTCTTTATTGAACTTGTCTGCTGAATATCCCCTAAATGTTTCGGAAAGCAGAATAATGTCATCCGCATCCTTCGGAACTTGTGAACAGATCCAATTAAACACTCTATTATTAGAACCACTATGAGGCTGCGGATCATGTACGGTTACAATCGTTTTTGCTTCAGGGAACACTCTGTTTACTAAGGGTGTCCACGGCTGAATCATTGGGACATATATGGTATCAATTGTTATATCTGCAAACTTTCTTTTTAATTTACGAAAATCAAGCAGCCAAAACTTTAAGGTATTAGTTACAAAATTGTACTTATTTGAATATGTAGGTAAGAGATATAATTTATCTAAATTAAGGCTTTTCCACCTTTCAATATTTTCAATATCCTTGGCAATAACGGCATAAACCCTACAACCATTTTCAATTAATCCTTTTGTCATTTCATAAGCTATTACGGCTCCTGCGCCTTTTCTACCAGGATAATTTACAACAATGGACTTATTAGTCATCCCATCACCTTAATCATTCTTAATTTTCTTAGTTCCTTAGATGATTTCTTGCTCATAAATCTTCATTATCTCTTCTTTAACATTCTCTACGTCATATGGTTTGATTGTTTCAAGATTACTTAGACCCATTGCTCTTCTTAAACCCGCATCTGCTGCCAGAATGCTGATAGCATTGGCAAAGCCATTAACATCCTCTGGGTTACATAAAAATCCGCCTCTGCCATTCTCTATCAGGTCGATATTACCTCGAACTTTAGAAACAATACAGGGTAACCCTGCTGCCATAGCTTCCATCATGGAGCGAGGCAGGCCTTCCTGATAGGAAGTGAATAGGAAGATATCTGCTGCTTGCAGGAGTTCTTTTATATCGGCTCTAAAACCCAGAAAATGGATCTGCTTCTCTACCTTTAGCTCTTTTGCAAGCGCTAGAAGCTCATTTAACTTCCATCCCTGGCCACAAATAAGCAAATGCAATTTAGAATTGTAGGCTTCGGCTATGGCTTTAATAGAAGCAGTATAGTTTTTCCGGGATATTAAATCTCCCATTGCAATCAAAATTATGTCATCATCTTTTAGGCCAAGAGAACTCCTTAAAACATTTCTATCTTTTTGAAGTTGATAGCTTTTTGTGTCGACCCCAACCCCTGGAACATAATATACCGTTCCACCTCGGCGAAGCTTGAATTTTTTGGCGACTTCATAATCTTCCTGGTTAATAGTAATTAATACATCTGTATAATGCGCCATCCACATCTCTGCCCATTTAAACAACGTTTGGTTAATAAAAGGTGCACCTTTATAAAAATGAAAACCGTGGGCTGTGTAGATTATTTTAGGTACCTTTGCTCTTCTCCCACATAGACGACCAAGCACCCCCCCGATGGGAGAATTACAATGAATTACATTAAATTTTTCGGTCAGCAAAAGATCCATCAAGCTTTTATATGCTCGGTAGTTGCTTTTAATGTCAAACAGACTTCTGTAGATGCATGCATTGTAAAACTTGACTTTATACGCACAGGTCAGTTCATTGGCATACATCCGGTTAATTCCCATATAGACGTCATAGCCCATTGACAACGCAGCTTCAATGCACGGAATACTTACGTTATCCAGCTTAATCTCATCTCGGCTAATTAATTTCTCATATGTAGGTTTTGTACTATTACCAATGAACAAATAGTTTCTCAAGTGCTGTACCTCAATTGCATGATTCTGGTTTATGATAACTGATTGATACGGTCCGTCCTTTTACTCGACAGTTATATTTATTTTTTCCATAGCTTCTTCACAGATCCTTATTGCTTGTTTAGCATTCTCCCCCTGTGCTACTACGAATCCAACTCTGTCAGTACTGCTTTGGATATTCCTAACCTCATCACCAATGGTTTTCATCAAAATAATTTCTCTAACGCCTTCAATACCCTTGGCCTTTTCAACTCCGTCTATGGATATAATCCTGCCTTTTGGAACTTTAAAATATCTAATAGCACTACCCATATTTAATGTAGGAATAATATCGGTCATGTTACCAGTTAACAAATCAATTGTAGAACCTACCATATCGATTCCCGTAGAGAACGGCACAAGATGAGTAGTGATGCAATCGCCACCCATACGCGCACCCAATTCTATCATCATGGGCCCATCCTCAGTTATCATTATCTCAATATGGGCTGGGCCAATATCTATCCCTACTGCTTCCACTGCCTTGAGTGCAAGCTCCTCAATCTGTTTTTGTACTTCAACCGGAAGGAGTGAAGGCTGGGAATGGCCTAGTTCAACAAAATGCGGTGGCCCTGTTGTCAACTTATCAGTGATTGCCAATATCTTAGTCGTAGAGTTGGCGGTCATTGTCTCTACACTGACCTCATGCCCTTGCATATATTCCTCTATAATGACACCGCCACCCCTTGATTGGCTCTTGCTGTAAATATAACTATCCTCGATCTGTTCCCTTCTGAGTAGAAGTATGACTCCACGGCTTCCAGAGTTATCCACCGGCTTCATAATACAAGGATATAATGCCAAATCAATAACCTCTCGCAGAGATTTCTCATCCGCTGCTATATAGAACCAGGGAGAAGCAACCCCATTGTCTTTAAAGGCTTTAATCATCTCACCTTTATCAGTAGCTCTTAATGCTACCTCAGGCAAAATGCCCGGAAGCCCCAGCTTAAATGCAGCATTAGCCACAGCACGCATCGGCATATCCGTTGCTAACGTCATGATCCCGTCCGCCTGAAATTCAGTGGCAGCTTGTAATATACCGTCAATATCTGTAGTGCTGGTCTGATAATACTTATCTGCATATGCAATACCTACCGCGTTTGGGTCACGATCTGCAGCGGCAACCAGATATCCCTTTTCTTTGGCCTTTTTTATGGCGGGTAATTGCAATACTGATGCTCCCACCACCAATAGTTTTTTCATTAGCAGGTCCTTTCGCATGATTTATTGGCTGCACGTATTTTTTATCCCGTCAGCATGCTCAATGAAAACCTTTTCTCTTTTTAGTACTAATAAAACTGTTTTAGTCAGAATTTTCGTATCAAACCAAAGGCTCATATTTTTCACATAATAAAAATCATTTTGCCATTTGCTATAACAGTCCACAGAATTCCTATAATACGCTTGACTGTATCCAGTAATACCCGGTCTAACCTCCAGTCTGGTTTTCTGCTCACTGGAGTAATCTTGAAGTGCAGTCGGAAGGTCTGGCCGGGGACCGACGAAGCTCATGTCTCCGCTAATAACATTAATAAATTGTGGTACCTCATCCAGGCTTGTTTTTCTTATCAGAGCACCTATTTTCGTTACCCTTGGGTCGTCTTCAGCGTTATAGGTTGAACCATCTGCGTTCCTTAAATCAGGAGCATTCATTTTCATGGAACGAAATTTATACATTTTAAATGTTTTTCCGTTTCGGCCAAGCCTGTCTGAGTAATAAAATACGGATCCCTTATCTTCAAAATAAATGATGGGCGCCAGCAATATAAATATAAGAATAAAAAACGGCAGGCCAATTAAAGCAAGCAGAATATCTATAAATCTTTTAATATATTTCTTATACATAAATCAAATACCAAAATCGTTTATTTCACCAACGCTGTCTGTTTCGTGATGCTTAATCCTTGACATATACACCAGGTCATAATATTGACCATTTATAAAGCAATGTTCTTTTAGGACTCCCTCAACGATAAAGCCTACTTTCATGTAACTATCCATGGCTGACACATTAAATGAAAATACTGATATAAAAACCTTATGAAGCCTCAATCTATTGAAACAAAAATTAGCTAGAGCATTAATAGCGTCTATTCCATAGCCTTTTCTACGTGCACGTTCTTCACCTATAGACATGAACAGTTCGACATTTCCATTTATGAAATCGGTGTTTTTCATACCAATAGTCCCAATCTCTGTTTCGCTATCTATAATTCTAATTACAAATAATTTGTCATATTTAGCTTTGGCACGTTCGAGAATCCATTCCTTATGCTCAAATTCGGATACGGGGAATATTGTACCAGTCAGTGGCTTCATCTCCGGTATGTTTACCCATTTAAGTATTTTCTCAACTGAACCTGCAGATAACGCTGTGAGTTCAACTTTCTCTCCTCGTATCATCCCAAGCTCTCCAATACAACTATTAAACTTTTTATCACATACTCTACATCTTCATAATTTAACGAAGTGCAAAGTGGAAGCGTTATTTCATTCCTATACATATCAAATGCATTGGGGAAATCTTTTATGTCAAACCCTAACTCCTTATAAGCCGTAAACATAGGCAGTGGTTTATAATGCACATTACACGCTATCCCCATATCTGCCATTTTAGCTAATATTTCATTGCGTTGTGACTCGTTAATTCCAGGTATCCTGGTTAAATAAAGATGCCGTGAAGAAGTAAAGTCCGGTCCATAGTGCGGTAAACGTTCAATACCCAATGGAAGCAGCGCATTATCGTAAATCTCTATAATCTCCCGGCGTTTATTTAAAAGCCCATCATATCTATTTAACTGAGCTAAGCCAACTCCAGCTTGAATATCAGTCATATTACATTTAAAAGCCGGATAGACGATATCATATTCCCATGTACCTCTCTGGGATTTGGATAAAGCATCTTTAGATTGGCCATGAAGACTGTACTGCACAAACTGCTTATAAAGCCATTCATCATCCAAACCAATGTCGTTCCGCCAAACTACAGCTCCACCCTCAGCTGTTGTTAAATTTTTAACAGCATGGAATGAGAAGCAAGAAAAGTCAGCAACCTGACCACATTTGAGACCTTTCCTTTCTGCTCCAAAAGCATGAGCCGAGTCACCAATTATAATTACCCTGTTAAAAAGCTCCTGTAATTTATTAGATGGTTTAAATACTCTCTGCCTTTGCTCAGCTGCTTGAAATATGGCGTCGTAATCGCACATTCTACCCCCGATATCGACCGGAATGATGGCCTTGGTTCTCTCAGTTATGGCATTAGCAAGCTTTGCATAATCCATCTCAAATGCATTCGGTGCTACATCAACCAGAACAATTTTGGCCCCAACGTGGTGAATTACTGATGCAGTGGCTGTATATGTATATGGTGTGGTAATGACCTCATCCCCGGGGCCAATACCTAAGATGCGAAGTGTAAGTTCCATAGCCGCAGTTGCCGAACTGAGGCATACTGCTTTCTTTACTCCGATATATTCGGCTATTTGTTGTTCAAAGAGCTTGGTTCTAGGTCCGGTTGTTATCCACCCGGACTTTAAGGTTTGAACAACTTCATTAATCTCCGCATCTGTAATATCCGGCGGGGAGAACGAGATGATTCTGGTTATACTCATTAAACTTCTCCTCCTTTTAAATTCCCTATCTTACAGCCTCGCTCTCGTTGGGTAGGTGACATTTATTTACTAACCCACTGCGCTCCTCTCCCTTGGTTGGTATTCCGGCAGCAGCTTAATAATGAACTCTATCACATCCCGCTTGCCCCAGTTTTCGTTATTAGCAAAAGTCATTATGGTTCTGTCAATGTTGTTATAAACCTCGTCCATCTCTTTGCTAGATATAAAAATCCGTTGGTAGCGGGTGGCCAGCAAACTTTCCCGGTCAGTGAAGAGTTCTTCGTAGAGTTTTTCCCCAGGACGAATGCCGGTATAAACTATTTTTATATCCCGATCCGGTTTAAATCCGGATAGTCGGATCAGGTCGCGGGCCAGGTCATCGATTTTAACCATTTCACCCATATCAAGTACAAAGATTTCACCGCCTTCGGCTATGGCTCCAGCCTGAATAATAAGCTGCACGGCTTCCGGAATAGTCATAAAGTAGCGCCTCATTTCCGGATGGGTGACCGTAACCGGGCCACCATTCTCAATCTGCTTCATGAAGGTAGGTATTACACTGCCGCGGCTGCCCAGGACATTACCGAAGCGGACGGCGGCGAAGCGGGTTTTGCTATGTCTATTTATATCCTTTATAACTAATTCGGCGATGCGTTTGCTGGCTCCCATGACACTGGTGGGATTAACCGCTTTATCTGTAGACACCTGGATAAAGGTCTCTGCCCCGTATTTATCAGCGAGTTCGGCCGTGTAGCGAGTGCCAATTACATTATTTTCGATGGCCTCCTCGGGGTGACGTTCCATCATAGGTACATGCTTGAAGGCGGCTGCATGGAATACCACCTGGGGCTTATATTTACGAAATATGCTTTCAAGTCTTCTTTTATTACGAACATCTACAAGTCTTGGGCAGATGATATTTTGCTTGTCCATAGCTGCCAATTCCATTTCTATTTCGAAGAGATTGTTTTCGCAGCTATCCAGCATGACCAGCCTTCGGGGAGAAAGCTTAATGACTTGACGGCACAGTTCAGAACCAATTGAACCTCCTGCTCCGGTGATCAGAATTACCCGGTCGCAAATATAGCTCGCCATGGTATTAAGATCGGTATTAACCGGTTCACGCCGCAAAAGGTCTTCCATTTGTAGATCACGGATGTCAGCCAGGAGGCTCTTGTCGGTACTCTGATAAATTCCGGGTAGGATCTTAATTCTAGCCGAGGTTTGTTTGCATATATTTATGATTCCGCGGATGGTATTACCGGAAACTGAGGGCATAGCAATGATTATCTCTTCGGCTCCAGTCTGGCTAATAAGGGAGGGAATTTGGTCATGATTTCCCAAAATCTTTACTCCGTGTAATATCTTCCCTCTTTTACTAGGATCATCGTCTACCAGACCTACCACTTTCATAAGCAGATGAGGGTTGCTCTCTATCTCACGAACCAGGATGGCACCGGCATCTCCAGCGCCTACAATAAGCATTTTACAGGCAAGCTTGGGGCAAGTCTTTAGAAACAGGTCATGCAGCAGCCGCCAAGATAGGCGTGAGAATCCAATAAGAAAGTTCATAACCATCCAGGAAATTATGTAGACGCTGAGCGGCAATATCGGTAATTTAAGAAGATATATAAGCAAGGCAATAGTTATCATGCTGTATGTGGTAGCTCGCAGAATTGCCAACATTTCATTGATGCTGGCATATTCCCAGATGCGGCTGTAGAGTTTAAAGCTCATCAGGAATAAAATGGTTATAATAGTTATAAAGGGGATCAGACGGAAAAAAGCTCGCAAATATTCTGCTGGCACCAGAGCTTCAAAACGCATAAGCAGAGTAACATATAACGCCAAGTTTACCAGTATAATATCTATACCCAGTAAAATGATCGACCTTGCTCGAAACCCCAATTCACTACCTTCTTCCTTGATATAACTAGGACTTTACTCCTGGCTTTTTGTAATATTTACATGACTAATAGTATTACAACTCCTTTAATATAATTCCTAGTAATAATAGAAAATATTTCCATTTTGGACCATCCCTATAAACAGCAAAGTATGCAGTGCTCACTTACCTTGGGGAACAAACGCTTTAATCGCCAGTGATGGTGAACGCATTCCATTAACTTTTAAAACATTGAGCAGTTCCGAAATACAAGCAGGTCCCGAGAAGAACATGCTCCCCGGGACCTGTTACTGGCTGGTCATCCACCCAGATATACAATATGAAGATAATAGTTCACTGAGAGTCGGTGTAGTCTGCACCGCGACTGCGTGTCAAGGGGGACGGTTCTTGGCGACACACTGGCAAACCAGTGTGTCGCCAAGAACCGTCCCCCTTGACATCAAAAATTCGCGTAAATCAGCGCCCGAAGGGTCAGCGTAATCAGCGTCTATCGTTCCCCTACCGTTTTATTCCGTTCATTATAATATCTGTAACCTGTTGGGCGGCGGTGGCGGCATCGATTTCCCAGCCGTCAATGACCACCGGGACCCAGATAGCTCCGAAGATGCCGCTGATCACGAGCGTTAACATTTTAGAGTCTACCTCACGGATTTCCCCGCTGCTAATACCGGCCTCTATCAGAGCCTGCAAATGCTGCTCTTTTTGCACGCGCTTCTGACAGGCCCAGTCCCTGAGTTCTTCATCCATAATTTCCGTATCCCAAAAAATGATACGGGTTAATTCCTTATTTTCATGACAAAACTTAAAATGTCCCTGTACCAGCATCTTAATCTTTTCTTCAAACGACAGAGTCTGATTTATTTCTGCCGCCATACTTTCGTTATAAATGCAAAAACTCCGTTCCATAATATCCTGTAAAAGCTGCAGTTTGCTGGCAAAGTATTCATAGATGGTTCCCTTGCCTATTCCAGCCGCAACGGCGATTTCCTCCATTTTGGTGTAATGGTAGCCCTTCTGGGAGAATACCTGTATAGCAGCTTCTATTATTAAGTCTCTTTTGCTCTCTTTCGGATTTGCTGAAATCGTATTATTCACTTCTTTAGGCCTCCACATTTAACTAATCTATGTCCGTAGTGGTTTTGAAAAATCTTTGCCTCAGCTTTTGCAGCCAGTCATCAAATATACTATATACTACCGGCACTAATAGCAGAGTAATAAAGGTTGACACCAGAAGTCCGCCGATAACCACTGTCGCCAGCGGAGCCATGGATTCACCGCCTTCTCCCAACCCCATACCTGCAGGCAACATGGCCAGAATGGTGGCAAAAGCAGTCATCAGGATGGGCCGCAATCTAACCCGGCCCGCCTCAATGATAGCAGCACTTCTCTCCATTCCCTGCTGTCGGAGTCTTTCCAGGTAATCCACCAGCACAATAGCATTTGACACCACTATACCTACCAACATAATTATACCTATGAAGGCCGGCACACTAAAGCTGCGTCCAGTCAGCAGGAGGCCCAGAACAATTCCGATAAAAGCCGTTGGTACGGAGAACATGATGATAAAGGGGTTAAAGAATGATTCGTACTGGATAGCCATAACCGCATAAACCAGAATGATCGCCAGAAGCAGGGCCATCGCCAGGCTGGAGAAACTATCCATCATATCCTCATTAGCACCCGTATATTCAATCTGGTAACCAACTGGCAGGTTGATCTTGGCAACCTGGGTCTGAATATCACTCATAACACTTTTTAAATCGCGATTTAAAAGATTAGCACTGATATCCGCCTTACGCACCTGATCCACCCGGGTGATCTGAATCGGACCCTGGGCTAGTTCGAAGGATGCTATCTGGGAGAGTTTTACCACTGCCCCTCTCGAGTTAAGGATAGTCAGGTTCTGCAAATATTCCAGGTCCTGATGATTTTGAGGCACATAACGTACCCGTACATCCACTTCAGTCCCCTCAACTTTATAGCGCGTAGCCACAGCTCCCTGCATGGCATTCTTGATTTCTGATGACACCTGCACGGGAGTCAGCCCAAAGGCAGCCGCCCGCTGCCGGTCAATTCTAATCTGCATCTCCGGTTTACCATCGGTAAGGGATGCGGTTACTTCCCGGGTTCCGGGCACATTTCTGACGATTTTGGCAACCTGATCAGATATACTTTGCAGGACCTCCAGGTCATCGCCCTTAATCTGTACATTTACCGCCGCGCCTCCGCTGCTCATACCGCCGCTGGTTACATCGGTTACGGACACCTTAATCTTGGCCCCGGCTATATCAGTAACCTTATTGCGGATTTCCTCAGCTACAGTGTCAACCGACTTATTACGTTCGTCCTTGGGGACCAGCTTTACGCTGATAGCTCCTTTGTCCGATTGGGTGCCGCTGTCAAAGAACTGATTGGCGGAACCGCCTATACTGCTGAAGATAGTATTTACCTCCGGTATGCTGTGCAGCTGCTTTTCTACCTGAGTTATAACCTCGTCGGTATTTTTCAGGAAAGTACCTTTATCAGTCTCAACACTAATGGATATTTCTCCGGAGTCAGTCTTCGGCAGGAACTCGGCTCCGATCAAAGGGGTTACGGCCAGCGAAGCAACCAGCAGGATTGTAACTGTTACAGCTACAGTCTTACGATGGTTCAAGGCCCATGCCACTACCACTGTATAACGCTCACCCAGATTGTCTATCCATTCCCCGAATTTTTTAACAAATTCCGCTATCCGACCGGTTCCCGTATTTCTCTTGGCCATGGATTGGTCAGTCAGCATACGTGATGACATCAGGGGGACAATTGTCAGCGCTACTATTAATGAACAAAATATCGCAAAGCTTATGGTCACTGCCATGGGTTTAAAAATAACCGACGCCAGGCCATCTACGAAAAACATCGGTAAAAATACGGCAATAATAGTCATGGTAGCGGCAATAACCGCACTGCCTACTTCCGATGCCCCGGTCAGAGCGGCTTGCATTGGTGACAGACCCAGGCTGCGATGACGATAAATGTTTTCAAATACTACGATGGAGTCATCCACCATTCGCCCTACCCCCAGAGCCAATCCTCCCAGGGTAATCAGGTTCAGGGTGCTGCCATTAAAGTACATCAAAATAAATGTAGTTACGATTGATAATGGGATAGCAGTAAAGACGATGAAGGTACTGCGCAGATTACGAAGAAACAGGAATAACACTACCATCGCCAGTAAAGCGCCTTCCCATATAGTGTTCTGAGTGGAATTCAGCGACTGCTTAATAAATAAAGACTGGTCAACAACTACTTTGATATTTAATTCAACATCCAATTCTTTTTCAATTTTGCTGAGTTCAGCCCTTACAGCATCACAGGCAGCTACCGTATTAGCTCCGCTCTGCTTAAGAATATGTATACCCACTGCACTGCCGCTGTCTACACGAGTCAGCTGGGTGTCATCCTTGTAACCATCAGTAATAGCCGCAATATCGCGCAGGTACACCGTATTGCCGGTTGGGGTCAGAATTGCTACTTCCTTTATGTCATCAATTGTCTCAAACTGCTGCAGGCTGCGCACAAAATACTGGCGCTGATCCTGATTTACCTTGCCGCTGGATGAATTAAAATTTTCCGTCTGCAATACTTGGTTTACCTGGCTTAATGACAACCCATAGTTCTGCAGCTTCACCGGATCTACGTCCACCTTTACCTCGCGCTGCAAACCACCGGTGATCACCACTGAAGCTACTTCAGGGATGCGTTCCAGGCGGGACTGTATCTTATCTTCAGCAATCGATTGCAGCTGCCCCAGGGAGACCTTATCATTTCCGCTGATCCCAATCTGCATAATGGGCATCATATTGGGATCCATCTTCACTACCATAGGCTTTTCCACCCCATCAGGCAGTACACCCTCGATAAGGCCGATTTTCTCGCGTATATCTATAATGGCAGCGTCCATATCAGTGCCCCAGTTGAAGTTGATAATAACCAATGATGATCCTGCACTGGAGTTCGATTGGACCGTTTTTACATTGCCAACCGTATTGACAGCACCTTCAATGGGCTTACTGATCCTTGACTCCACTTCCTCCGGCCCGGCACCTGTATAAGAAGTAATAACCACCGCCACCGGCAGCTTCATTTCCGGGTAAAGATCCACCACCATCCGCGATAGGGTGAAAAAGCCCATAATGATAATAACTGCTACCAGTATTATCATGGTTACCGGTCTTTTGACCGCGAAATTAACGATTTTCATTACTTGTCACCCCCGGCAACTACCCTTACCAGAGTGCCGTCATTAACCAGGGTATTGCCTTTGACGATTACTTCCTGACCTTCCTTTAGACCTGAAACGATCTCTATGTACTGATCGTTTTTAATACCGATCTTGACTTCCGCTTCCCGGGCCCGTTTGTCTTTATCGACTACGTAAACAATATCCCGCCCGCCTTTAGGAATCACTCCGCCCACGGGAATGCAGACGATATTTTTCTTGCTCAGAGTATCTATATTGAGCTCCGCAAACATGCCTGATTTAATCTTGCCATCCGAATTGGGCAAAGCTATCTTTACCGCATAATTACGTTTCGAAGGATCAGCAACGCTGGCAATGCTGTCCACCTGCCCTTTAAAAGCCTGTTCCTGAGCAGCCTTTACCAGGACATTCACTTCGCTGCCCTGCTGTATGTAGCTGACTTCGGACTCACTTACCATTACCTCTATTTGCAGCTGGGCGGTATTGCTTACAATCGCAGCCGCTGATTGAGGACTGGCGGTATCTCCCAGGGATAGTCCTATACTCCCTACCACTCCGTCGATAGGAGAGCTGATAACACACTTATCCAGCTGAGTTCTGGCTGCCAGTAAACCTGCCTGGGCCTGAGCAGCGGATGCTTGAGCACTGCCGGAAACAAGTGCCTGGTAGGTGGCTCGGGCTGTTTCTAGCTGCTGACTGGAAACTGCCCCTGCCTCAAAGAGCTTTTGGGTACGTTCGTAATTCAAGCGGGCATTTTCAGCCTGAATTTCATTATTGCGCAGCCCGGCCTGAGCCAGAGCCACACTTGCCTCCGCCTGCTTCACCCCGGCTATGAAATCGGTATCGTCCAGAGTAATCAAAGTCTGACCGGCCTTAACCGTGTCACCTGCCTTGGCATATATGCCCGTTACCCGGGCCGCTATTTTGGGCATGAGATATACCTCGTTCTGTCCCCTGACAATTCCCGAATAGCTCACGCTCTTAGCCAGATCCTGAACCTTGGCCGGAGCTGTGTTTACCGTAATCTCAGATTCCTTCACTACTTCTGCTTCTTTACCGCATCCTGTTACTGCTAAAATCGCTGTCAACAGACATATAATTAAATATAAATACCTGCCCCGTTTCTTCACCAGTTCCCCTCCTCATTTTCCGACCCGCTGGTCAATCCATTGTTATATTATACCTGCTAAGGATTTCCATGGTCAATTGGTTATAAAGACTTTATTTTTCAACAAAAAACGCACTCTATTCCATATGGCATAGAGTGCACAGAGTAAAGTCAGGCAGTCTCGGCAGCGTTATTTTAATACATAAAACTTATACCCATTTCCAAAATCGATTTTCTCAAAATTGTTATCCAAATATCTTAAATAGCGTCCGTCATCATTATAAATATAGTTTTTATTTACCACGAAATATTTAGCCCCATGATTAATAAAGCTATACATTTTACTTTCCATATTTTCAGGAGTGAATTCATATGTCCGCCATCCCTGCCTGTCACTTAAACTCAGTACAGTCGGAGAAATATCCCCTAAGATCAGCAGATCTTCCTTCTTGGTATTCTGGTCAATAAACTTCGCAAACTCAATGGAATTAGTATCTTCTTTAAAAAGAGGTCTGGTTTGATTAAAACTGAGGTTAAATACAAATACAACAAATATAAGAGATACGATTATTCCAGGAAAAATGTTTCTAAGCAGGCTGTCAAATACTGCGCCGGTTAGTAATGCTATGATGGGGCTTAAAAATATTAGATAATAATTAAACTTTATTACCGATACTATCAGCACTACCTCCAGCACCATGGCAATCGCCCAAAACAAAATCGGTTTTTCTTTCCTTTTTATCAGGATAAGAAATCCAATAATTGACGTTATCAATAAATATTTAGTGAAAGATTCCACCATATTGATCTGAAAAAACGCCCATGCTTCCGGGGTTAAAAAGGAGTGCAGGAATTTAGGAAGGACATGTTTTTGAGCTATACCGGTTACGAATTTAAATTCTGCAACCTTCTCCATCCATTTGTAATAAGCAACTGGAGGTACTAAAGATATAATCGCAAATAACCATAACTGCCATTTGAAAAATATTCTGCTTTTATACTTAACCAGGGCTAAGGCCAGCATCGCCAATCCCATAAAAACTGCGGGTACCTTTTGAGAAATAGCTAAGGCTGTAAAAACTCCGGCAATTATAATCAGATAGTTTTTTTCATGATCAATCCACTCCGTAAAATAATAGAAAGCCCCGATGAAAAAACAAAGTGCGGCTGATTCAGGCATGATGGCCCTCGAATAGAAAAGGGTGATAGGCAGTGCAGAATAAACAAAAATAGTCAGCCAGGCGGCTTGTTGAGAAAAATACTTTTTGGTTAAGAGGTATAAATAAAACACGGATATCATAAAAAAACCGATAGGAACTAAGCGGGCAATTGCATAATTATAACCAAATATCTTGTATAAAATCGCAATTATAAATGTAGTCAGCTGAAGCTCGAGCTGTATATAGTTAGGCAGCGGCCCATCATAATTAAACTGGGGATAAAAAATATTAAATCTATGTTCAATAAAATTCCTGGCAATGGATTCAGTATCAGGCTGTCTCCATACATCTCCTGCTTCAGCCGGAGAATTACTGATACATATAAGTCGGATCGAAAAAATAACAATAAATATTAATATAGTAATAAATATTTCTTTATTTTCGATTAGTCTCTTCATTTCAATTCCTTTTATCTATTTATTAAATATACTCCCAGAATGATTATGGCAGTTCCCAAAGTTTTGTTCATAGTTATGGTTTCTTTAAATAAAAATGTTGAGGCAACCACAATTATTACATAACTTAGACTTACCATGGGATAAGCATAACTTAATTGACTTTTGGTTAAAACCTTAACCCATAATAAGAAGCTGGAGCCAAACAAAAATAATCCAATAATAATTTCAGGATTTTTTATTAGTTTTAAGAGATCAGAATAAATAGTATTAAGGGATAAGGTGAAATTACCTAATTTATCTGCACCTACTTTTAGCAAAATCTGTCCAATAGCACCCATTAAAATAGAAATAAAAATCGTTAATAGATTACTCAAAAATTTACACCGTCCTGTTTATAGGCTTTTTTATCTTCCTCACCAGACGCAAATATCCCAGTATTGTTTTAGAAACATTCATCTTGCTGATGCCTTCTTTTAGGTTGTACTCTAAGACCAGCGGATATTCACCGGCTTTTACCCCTACCTTACCGCATCGGGCTAAAATTTCAACCATACATTCGAAACCATTTACGGTTACAATATTGCCTTCATATGCGTTTAGCACCTTCTGTAAAAATCCAATATTATAAGCTCTGAAGCCGCAGGAATAATCATTAACGTTTTTTATTGGATAAAGACACTTGCAAAACATCATGGCTCCCCGACTGTATGTCTTCCTCAAAACAGTCAATCCCATCTCTTCTCCGCCCGGAGTAAATCTGGAAGCAATGACTATATCCAGTTTGTCCTTATTAAGCTTTTCTATCATAGCGGGTATTATTTTAGGATTATGAGTATTGTCAGCATCGAGAGTAACCAGAATATCTGATCCCGCAAAATTTTGTGTAATATGGGTAATCAGCGTATTCATAGCTCTTCCCAGCCCCATATTTTGGGGGTGATTTATATAATTAATGTACTTAAACTTATCTGAATACTTCTTAAGTATTGCCTCCGTATTATCCTTACTGCCATCGTTAACTATTATAACTTCCAGGCCCTCGCCGAAAACATCCTTTAACTTAATGATCTTGTCCAACAGCTTGGCAATACTTTTTTCTTCATTATAAGCCGGAAGCCCTATTATAACCTTATAGTCCATCAAATTCACTTCCTAAAAACAACATTTCTAATGTACCTTTTATTTCGGCATTAATACGTATTTCTTTATATTTCCACAAATTCGTTTGTTTAGCAAGTAGGTATTTTTACCTGCCAATCTTTAAATTCTATATCGTGGCAGTAATACCCTTATTATGCTCAAACTTGCCTACATTCATTATTCCCAGTATAATATTCACGGGTTTCTATATGTTTTAAGCGTTTTGAGATACAGGTTTTGTTTATAGTAGATGATATTGCTTCAAAAAGAGCGCAGGGGGAAAGGCGATAGGGAACCATTACATAATGCACATATTTTGAAGCGTATTAAGTGCAACCAACTTCCCTGTTTAAACAAGATGGAGACCGGCCACCAGCGGTTTTGAAGCAATAGCATCCTAATATTCCATAAATAATAAGAGCAAGGAGACGGGCGAATGCTATTTAATTCCTACGAATTCATATTTCTCTTCCTGCCTGTCAGCCTGATCGTCTACTTCATACTTAACAAATTCGCCTCCGGCACCTGGGCTAAAGCATGGCTGGTGCTTAGTTCCCTATTCTTCTACAGCTGGTGGAACATAGCCTACCTGCCCTTAATTCTAGCTTCCATTGCCGTAAACTACGCCGTGGGCACAGCTCTGGTTAAAACTCCCGCCGGTATCCGTCTCAGTCCTAAAACCATCCTGATTATCGGTATAGCTTTTAACCTGCTATTATTAGGATATTTCAAATACACAGACTTCCTGCTGACCAACATAAACCTGGCCTTTGCGAGCCATCTGCCCTTATTACATATAATTCTGCCCCTGGGCATCAGTTTTTTTACCTTTACCCAGATAGCTTACCTGGTAGATGCCTATCGTTCTGAGGCCAAGGAATACAAGTTCGTAAACTACGCCCTGTTTGTCACCTTTTTCCCCCATCTGCTGGCCGGGCCGATTCTGCACCACAAAGAAATGATGCCCCAGTTCGAATCAGCAGAAAATAAGACCTTAAACTACAAAAACCTGGCTCTGGGCGTATACCTGTTCTTTATAGGACTATTTAAAAAGGTAGTAATCGCCGATACCCTGGCCAAGGCAGCGATATATGGATTTGATACCGCTGCCACCCTGAGCCTGATTGAAGCCTGGGTAACATCCCTCTCATATACCTTCCAGCTTTATTTTGACTTCAGCGGCTATACCGATATGGCCATCGGAGCAGCCTTAATGTTTAACATCCAACTGCCTATAAACTTCAACTCCCCCTACAAAGCCCTGAGCATACAGGACTTCTGGCGGAGATGGCACATGACTCTGAGCAGATTTTTGCGTGAGTATATATACTTCCCCCTGGGTGGAAACCGCCAGGGACAATTTAACACCTACCGCAATCTTATGATTACTTTCCTGCTGGGAGGCCTGTGGCATGGAGCCGGCTGGACCTTTGTATTCTGGGGATTTCTGCACGGTGCAGGCTTGGTTATACAGCGATGGTGGCAAAATCTTGGCCTGCGTATGCATTGGCTCTTAGCCTGGTTCATTACCTTTAACTTCGTAAATATTGCCTGGGTGTTCTTCCGCGCCAAGACCTGGCTGGCAGCCATCAAGGTTTTAAAAGGCATGTTCGGGCTCAGCGGAATTATCCTCCCTGCTTCCCTGTCCTCCCGACTGGGATTCCTGTCCGGATACGGGGTAAATTTCGGGTCCCTGGCCGAACGTTTCAAAGACTTCCCCCAGGCAGCAGGATACGTTATCCTATTCTTCCTGATGGCTGTATTTCTGAAAAACTCAATGGAAATGAAAGAAAGGTTCCACCCAGGATGGAAGAGCGCCCTATTCATATCCATCCTGGCCACTTACGCGATCCTGAACCTAAACAAAGTCAGCGAATTCATATACTTCAACTTCTAAGAAGAACTATAGACGCGGAATAACGCGGACGTATATGACTTTCGCGGCAAGGGGAACGATTCACGCTGATAACGCTGCAACCTTAATAGTGAGCTTAGCGAACATCAGTAGTACCCGCAGGGTGATTTTATATGATTCACGCAGATATTTATTGTTGGTTTCTTTAAGATTATAAAATAAAAAGATTATCCAAATCAGCGATATCAGCGGCTATTGGTATTTCATTTAAAAAGTCCGCGAAAGTCATACAAGTCCGCGTAATCCGCGTCTATCGTTCTATTATTGATTTGAGGTTTGTCATGATATATAGAAACTTCCTATTTAAAACACTAATCATTACCCTAATTCTGCTTAGCCTTATTGCAGGCTTCAACTACCTGGTTGACCCCCTGCAGTTCTACCGCAAGGCAGCATTTTACCAACCTTCTTTTTCAATAGAACAGCGTTACCAGAATCCCGGTCTGGCCAGGAATTACAGCTATGATACCATTATCATCGGCAGCTCCATGACCGAAAACTTCGTTCCCTCTTATGTGGATAAACAGCTGGGGGTTAGATCCCTGAAGCTTTCTATGTCCGGAGCCAGTGCCCGGGAGGAGAACCTGATCATCCAGGCTGCCCTGAACACCGGCAAGGTTAAAAACATCCTCTGGGGCCTGGATTATGGTTCATTAAAAGGCGCTGCAGATCGAGTAAGAAACGAAGATACCCCTTTCCCTTACTACCTTTATGATCAGCACATGTATAATGACCTTCCCTATCTGCTTTCTATTACAACCCTGCAAAGCAGCACTACAGTACTCAGAGAACACTATCAAAAAACTCCTCCTGAAAATGCCAATTTGGAATACCTTAATAACTGGGGTTCCTGGTCCAAATTTGACCGGGATGTGCTGGTAAAAATGTGGCAGGATGAACAGGAGAACAGAAAAGCAGGAGTAAAGCTATATGATAAAGTAGATGGCTCGTCTGCAGCTATGCAGGCAAGCTTTGACCAGAATATCCTGCCCCTCATAAAGCAGAATTCCGACGTTAATTTTATAATTTATTATCCGCCCTATTCTGTCTTGCGCTATCGCTCTATATATGATGAAAATCCGGAGCTTTTCTATAGTGAGCTGCAGCTGAAAAGATATGTCTTCGCGCAATTAAAGGACTGTGCAAATGTAAAGATTTACGATTTCGAGAGTGATAAAAGTTTAAGCTTCAACCTGGATAAATATAAAGACTACTCCCACCATTCCCAGGAATACAACGAATATATCATTAATTCCATCGCCCGTCAGGACAAAAAATACCTGGTCACACCTCAAAACATCGACCTCATGCTTAGTGATTTGAAAACCCAGGTTGAGACACTGGATACGAGTAAGTTCTAGAGAACAAAAAACGCATCCTCTGTTACATCTGTAACGGACGATGCGTTTATAATGTTATGTTAGAATGTTAGAATGTTAGGTGCCTGGCACCTAAACTCTTGTCAGTACATTTTCAGAAACGTATAGATTGCGACGCAGAAACTCAACCGGTGAATAAAGCATAAGGTAAATCCTTGCCCGGCCTTTAATACGAGCAGGAAACCATGGCTCGCGCAGAAAATAATTGTCTTTAAAAATCCATTGCGGATATTGTAGTGAAAAATCAGTACAAAGCTTCTCGACCATAGCTGCTACGTAAGCATAGTTCTCGTAAGAAATATCCTTATTATTCTCAGGTTCCTCACTAACACTGGTCTGGCGTTCGTCCTGACTTGCATGATAGAAATAATCCAGGAAATTCGATATATTCAGTTCGATATCTGTATCAAGGTAAATATTAAAAATCTCTTTTACCTGCATACCTCAATCACCTAACTCCTCTAATAAAAATTCCCGAACTTCGCCTCTTATCTGGTTTAAATCAAAAAACCTTTCTATAATACCAACTGCCTGTGAGAACTTGTGTATTTCTAAATGTTTAATAAGATATATCATATCTTCAAGATCTTTTGACTTTCCAAAACGAGCTGAATAACACTTCATTGCAAACATGTACTCTGCAGTGGGCACATATAATTTTAAGTTACTCCAGCTTTTAAAGAACTTGTTATTTGTGGTTTCGGGCCTGAACAACTTAATTTCATCATTAAACCAATCCTTACTAAGTTTATGTTCATCGGCAATTTCAACTGCTATTTCTTTAAGAACGGACTCAGGCTCAAAAATGGCATCTATATCTTTGGTATTGTCACGCGAATTAAAGACGAGACACATGACCGCTCCGCCGTATACATTCACATAGGCAGAGACATCTTTATCTTTTAGCTTCTTATTCATTATGTCAAAGTAAAATAATATCTCATTTTTGTTCATAAATTATCCCATCGCTTATCCATATTCCTATTATTTGGTAATTTCATTATATTTCATATCCACATGTATTTCAAGGTGACAAGGGGACGGTATTAGTTAAATGATCTGAAGGCCCAGGTTCAGACACTCGATACCATTAAGTTCTAGACAACAAAAAACGCATCCTTTGTTACGTCTGTAAACGGAGGATGCGTTTATAACCCTAATAAGTTAGAAAGTTAGGTGCCTGGCACCTTAGCTACGCTGTCCAAGGCTTAAAGAATGTTGCCTTTAAGACTTCATGTTTACAGACCAGCGATAATAGACTATTTTTTGCCTGCGCAAGACTGGTCTCGGCTGTGGCAACTTCAGATAGAGTTCCCATTCCAATATCATATTTTAACTTTGCTATTCTTAGATTATCTTCAGCAATCGTTACGTTTCTCAGGGTTGTCTGATATGAATCCTCCATACTCATAATAGTAAAGTAGGTGGCATAAAGCCCTTTTATCGTATCTTCTTTAAGTTTTGCAGTATCTAATTCTGCCTGATCCACTCCAATTTGAGCTTTATCGGTGGAACCATTAAAGCCCATTAACCTTTCTTGCAGATCAGTTCCTTCTTCAGAAATCAACTGAGTTGGAGCTTCATTGGCAATAAGTGCAATTTGTGAATCCAGATTTGTTACCTCTATGTTTTTCATGACCGGTGTATCAATTAATGCTGGTCGATCCTGGGCTTTCAAACCTATAAGTTGATTAAAGGTAATATAAGTGTTATTTAAATCATATTCGGCCGCCTTAAGATCAGCCTGCTTCTGAATATACTGTATATTGGCCTGATTATAAGCTACTGTACTTAACATTCCACATGAATAATAAGCTTGGGAAATATTAAACTGTTTTTCAGCTGCTGTTAGACTGCTCTTGCTCAATGCAACCTTATCAATAGCCTGCAAGAGATCATAGTACCCCTTTTGCGCTTTGGCTGCCACTACTTCTCTTTGCATCTCCTGCTTCATTTTAGCAGTTTCATATTTATATTCAGCACTCAATAAATTTGAATAACGAGTTTCGATGCTGGGAGTTATAACTTCATATACGACATCCCATTTTGAACTCCACATACCTTTTGCGTCATCATTATCTTCATTGGCTAAATCAACACTTAAATTAATGCTCTCAAGTGCCTTACTATTTTTGAGCGCACGAGAAACCGCCTCATCCACTGTTAAAGAAACAGGAGCTGCCGTCTCAGCTGCTTGGCAATAACCGGGCAGAATGCTAATTAACATAAAACACAACATAACTGGTATTAATACCCTGCGCATATTTATCAACTCCAATTATCACAAAATTTATCTTTAATACCAGTATAAATGCTGCCGACCAGCTGGTCAATGCTTCACTACCTTAAAATTACCTGAATAAAATACTTGCCAAATTCACATACCGGTTAGGCAATATTATTTATTCGCCCAACAAAAAAGAGCCCGATTTAATCGGGCTCTTTGGGGTGAACTTGAATTACTTAATAGTAACTGTGTTGGTAGCGGCATCCCAGGTAGCTGCTGCGCCAAATGCTTGTGCAACAAATGCTGCCGGTAAGAATGTCCGGTTGTTGGAAGCTTCAACTGCTACATCCATAGTTACGGATGCGCCATTGATTAAGATAACATTGCTGCCAACTTTAAGTTGAACAACTTTGTCGCCCTTCATCAGGGTAACAGTGCTGTTAACTCCATCCCAAAGGATGTTGCTGTCATCAATTCCTAATACATGAGCTACATCACGGATAGCCAGGTAAGTGCGGTTGTTTGCTGCATAGGAAGCAGCAACTGCAGTTACCTCTTTGCCATTCATTGTGTATGTGCTGGCACCGATTACGAATGATGATGTTTGAACAGCAGTAGGATCAACCACAGTTCCGATCGCAAATTTAATTACGGTATTGGCATTATTGGTATCGTTGATCTTTATATAACCAACATCAGTTGGATCCATAAGATCATTGATAGCTGCGCCGGTGATTTTGGCAGTAATGGCTCCAGTTAATACGCGGTTGTCAATGTTAAATTTAACAGCGGACAGTTCAATTGTATCAATTCTGGCACTCCGTGTACCGCTAATGGTTACCAGTAGTTTTTGGGCATCAGCTTGTACAGCAGCGCTACCATTTTTCTCCCCATTCATTTTAACTGTCGGGGCAGCGGCCCATTCAACACCTTCAGGAAGAGTAATCATGAAAGCTTCATCTGCTAAGGAATCTTTTACAGTTTCAACTATGGTGACATTTCCAGAAGCCTTATCTACTCCAGTTACCAGTGCAGATTCAGCGGCTGTAAATGTAGCTCTACCAAGGCATTCGCCCACAGTTACAGTTCCTTCATAGATATCACCGGTGATGTCTACAACAATGTCACCTACTGGTGCATCAGAAGCAACATTAATCTGCAGTCCGGCAAAATTAAAGTCACCAGTTGCTGGGGTTTGATACCATATGCTGCGTTTATCTTGGAATATTCCCTTGGAAGTGAAGCCGGCAAAAGCAGGTTGGCTAGCCCATTCAAATCCAAGCGGCAGAGTCATAATAATATCGTCGCCGGCAACGAAGTTAGCTGCTCCATCAAATTTGATAGTAGCAATCTCATTTTTGCCAGCAGCGGTGCCCATAGTGGCAACATAGATATCATCCGCATCGTCCTTTGCGGTTACAACAACGTCGTTAGCAGCGGTGGTACCCACAATCAGGGTTGCATCTTCGAAGTCTGTGTTCTGGTCGCAGTATACTTCTACTTCCACATCACCGGTGGCAAACGGAAGAACATTAACGGTAGCAGTAATTTCTAGGGTGTCAGCTAAGGTAGCGGATGCCGCGTTAACTCTAACTGTTATTTTGTCACTAGTAACAACCGGATCAACTGCTGGAGCTGCAAGTAAATTTTTATTACCTACTAAGCCATATTTGCCGTCCTTAACGGTAACGCCGGCAAAGGCAAAGTTATCATCATTTACTAATTCGAGGGTAATCACATCGCCCACTTTTAATGCTGTTGGCAGATTTTCTTTAACAACAACCTTGGTCAGAGTTTTAGCATCACCAGTGCTTACAGGTTTGGGATCTCCAGCTGTAGCAGTAATTGATGCTTCACCAGTTTGACCTATGGTAGCGGTATAAGTTTTAGCTTCAGTCCACAGCTCAAATCCAGCATCAACAGCGGTTACGGTAACAACGGCATCTATATTGCCGGAAACTCCGCTATCAACAGTAACTGAAGGGAACTTGAACATAAAGTAGTCTACACCTGCGCCCGGTGTAACTTTGATTGTAAAATCATCTGTGTCAGGGGTTCCAACAAAAGCAGCTGTACCACCTACTACTTGAACATTCGCAGCGATGGTAGCTGCACCATTAAAGTCTACATTGTCGGGTAATTGAACACTGGCATAAAATTCGGTAGTTGCAGATACAACATCCTGATCTACATCAACCTTAATCCACCCCAGAGCGGTAGTTGAGTTATCATCAATACCTTTTTGTACGGCGTTGCTGAATACAATCTGATCAGCAGCTCCTGCAGTTCCTACGCTGGCAAACATAGTTACCATCATAGCAAGAACTAGCAATAAAGCTATTCTTTTATTTCTGATTTTAATCAATGCATTTTCCTCCTATTTAATAATTTATAATTTCTTTCAGGTGATCAGGGTTTTATCCCTAAATGAGAGGTGATCATCTATCATCTAAATGATAAATAACAACGATACTTCTCTCTTCTCCCCTCCTTTTTACGCCGGTTATATGTAAGTTTGTTCCGGCTGGTTTGCTAGCCAAGCTGGTATTTGAAATGGAATCACTTGGCTGACTGTAGTATTAGACACACAATTAATCCAAAAAGTTCCCGGTAAGGCAGAAAAGTTTTTATTAACTCAATAATGGACAAGCAGGTGGACAGATACATATAAGGAAGCAAAAATATTGTCTCTTAAGTCACGTGGGCAATTTAGGAAATTGTTGTTGTGAGACTAGCGTGTTAAAATAAATGTGCACATATACATAAAAAATAATTTAACTGACCGGGAACTTTTTTAAACGGTCCGGTGTCTAATAGCTAACCTGGTAATGTACCGGGTTATTCAAGGAGTGTAATTTTTGACATCTGTTACAGACTTGATCGAAAAAGCCCAGCGGGATGATCTGAGTGCTTTCGAAGAACTGGTACTTCTCTATCAGGACAGGGTTTACTCCCACTGTTGCTATTTGGCTGGGAACCCTGACGATGCTCAGGATTTAGCGCAGGATGTTTTCGTTCAAGCATTTAAGGGCATTCGCTCATTTCGAAACGATGCTGATTTTGGAACCTGGCTGCATCGAATCGCAGTTAATCT
>Ga0074193_1000344_pt1 | contig 81221 bp, 63 predicted proteins | sample EPASupsiteHSE605_FD_64523 | JGI IMG/M metagenome (GOLD analysis project Ga0074193, IMG submission 64523) | Bioremediated contaminated groundwater from EPA Superfund site, New Mexico - Sample HSE6-05 | ecosystem: Environmental > Aquatic > Deep subsurface > Groundwater > Contaminated ... | reverse complement strand
CAATTCCATCTTTCTCTTGACAACAAAGACGAAAACGAAAACACTCAACAATTCCAAAATGTGATTCCCATTCTCTCAACAAATTAATAACTCCAATCTGATCATTTCTATCACTAGGAATACATCCTGACACAAGAAAATCAATGAAATGACAAAAAACATCAAAATCACACGAATCACTCAAAACAATTCGTTCTTTTGTCGAATATTCATCTAGATATTTATTCAAGCAAGACAAAACCTTCTTTTCAACCTGTTTTGTTCTATCCTTATGTTGAAAAACAACTTCAGGCATCAACTAAAAAAATGCCAACAATAACACAGGTTTCAAAAATTATCAAATGAATTGAGTTATCTCATTCTCAAGACAAATCAATATTACAAATTTAAATTTAATTGGGTTTAGATTTGTATTGAAATCTTAGATTGCATAATTAGGTATTAGCTGCATTCCACTCACATCAGGTGATGGGTTTCGATTGAATGAATATATCAGAAGCGCAATAAGAATGATAATTACAATACTAAAGCTAGTGATGATCGTTGGAAGTGATAGAGTCTTGGAATTGCTATTCTCAGTTGGGGCTGAAGATGGGGTTGGTTCAATTGAAATACGAGGTGATGCCTCTAATGTTGGTAGTGGGGTTGAATCAAATGTAATCATTGGAGATTGGTAAATTGTCAAAATGGGAGACATCTCCTCGGTTATTAATGGTGATTGCTCAATGGTGAGAGAAGGATACACAGTTTCTTTGGGTGTTTGTTCAATTGTCAAAACGGGAGACATTTCCTCGGTTATTAATGGTGATTGCTCAATGGTGAGAGAAGGATACACAGTTTCTTTGGGTGTTTGTTCAATTGTTACATCAGGAGACGGTTCCACTGTTATTAAAGGAGATTGTTCTAATGTTGGAATTTGAGAGACTTCCAAAGTTGACAATGGCGTTGGATGAATTGTTAAGGGAGGCGTAATATCGATTGTCATATCTGGGGTTAAATCTGGAGTTGGAATTTCTGTTATTTGTGGTGTTGGTATAACAGACATGTATGGGGTAGGAGAAAATGATGAGCAGGGAGTTGGCATTGGTGTTTCAGGAGTTGTGCCAACTAGAAAAACAGCCCTGTTATTTATCTTCAGAGATAAATAAACTGGAATTCCATTAATGTAAACCATTGTTGGATTAAGAATAATACTTTTAGCCATGGATCTGAGATAGAGGAGCGAAAATGGGTCATTAATGATCATCTTTTCAAATCTGGTCACTTTAATAGAAATGTTTTCATCAATATATATATGTATTGATCTTGGTGAAGATCTATAGTGATCATACTCAAGAATATTAATTATTGGCATCTCATCTATTAAAGAAGTTTTAATAATCATTGAAGAATTCTCAAAAAATTGAGGACAATATAAATCACATTGATATATATGATCAAAAATTATTGACTCATTAATGGTTCTTGCTTTAATTGATGAGATTAGAGCTTTTATTTCAATAACACCAAATGACACTGATTTTGATTGGGAATCAATAATTGATTTTTCTCCATTTACACGATTCATTGGAAGATATGGAACATGGAAATTATTAAACTTAACATAACTTTCACTTGTTGTTACAATGAAATATGATCCAATGAATAGATCTTGATTTGATAACCTCATGTTTATATTATTCTTATATGAATCAATACGAATTTTGATTGATGATATACATTTAATAGGAATATATGTTGAATCTGATGAAACAGATATTACATTATTGGAAGGACTAACAATCAATGAAAAATTATCTCTAGGTTCTATAAAGGTCTCATCAAAGGTGATATATGGGTATGGGTTATAAAACTGCATTACATATGGGGTCATTCCAATATAATTTGCACTATAGTTATAAAAATATACTTTATCATTACATTGGAGGACTAATTTTTGAGAATATGGAATTTTATATTTCCAATTATTGATAATACCAAAGTAATCGAAGTATATTGAATATGAATCAATTAACAGAGTAATGGATTTGCTTTGATTGAATGCAAAATGTGAATATGTATTTGCCTCAATGAAAACATTTTTTGAATGAGATAATACAAGCTGATTATCTTTATTAATATCAGCACTATTATTAAACTCAACGGTATCAATATCCAATCTGAGCTGCCCTGGTTTTACTCCATAAAGGATACAATTACTGATGCGAAGCGCTTGTATTGATTCGTTCAATTTGGAATTAAAACCTAAAAACAACTTAGGATTCCATTCTGAGCCAGAATACCATGATCTCCTGAAATTAATATCGATCTTTGAATCGAAAGTTATTGATGTATTTAAGTCCAATGGATATGATGAATTCATATGATCATGAAGAATAAAAGTGATTCCTTTGGTTCGACTGCTAACAAGTTTAGTCCAGTTGGAAAAATTGCGATATGTGATAAAGTCTCCAACAAAATCATAAGGCTCATATGAAGCAAAAAAGTATATTGTTGGAAATACTTTTTGTGGATTCTCAGTAATTCGCATGTTAATGCATTGGTTTTTGCAGACTTTTTCAAGAATAATCCGTTCTTTCGTAAACATCTTTGGAGAATTCTCGAATGGATTCTGTGATTCCTGTACAGATAGCGAAAACTGATCGCATTTCAATTCTTCAGAACATAGAATTGGAATATCAACTCCTATGAACCTCTCATAATCTGATCCTGTTTCCTTTGAGGCTTGTTGGTGATGAAGAATTATGTTAACTTTGCTATCTTTTTGCATTTTAACATTGGTAATGTTCAATAGTGTTGACTGTTCAAATTGAAATGATGAGTGAATATCAATTCCATCCTCAAATATTTCGAAATCAGGAATGTTAATTGAATTATTCGAAGCATAAATTTGTGAAAAGTCCCTAAATTTCACATTATTAAGAGATATATTGGATTTTCCATTAATCCAAAGAGTATCGCCAAATAATTCATTCTGATTCTTGGAAGAAAATTCACAATCTCCATTAATAAACATAACAAGATGGTAAGAACATGTACTTTCAAACAATATTTTTGATTTATAATTGAGACGAAGACCATAAATCCATACATCAGACAGTTGAGAAACAATATTAATGATTGAATAATCTTGGACATTTAGTGTGCATAATAATCTCCTAGAACCGATATTAACAATTGTCCCATTGTATATATTCAGATCATATTTGAAACCCGAATCAAAGTCTTCTCCTTTGCTAAACAAATCAACTCTACCTCCATGATAATTGCATAAGAAATTTGCAGTATCTTTTGTTGTACGTGATATTAAAATACTGCAACTTGAATTTGGAAAATATATTGTGCTATCATTTGTATTTAATTCCATTTCATAATAAGAATTGGAAGAGTTAATGAAAACTCCATTCAAAGAGCTAAGTGTATCAAGAATAACCCCAAATCCTTTTTGTGGGATATCAAAGGATTTATTTGAATCAAAATATATTCTTGTTACTACTATATTTTCAAGTCCTCCAAGAGAATGAAAGTCAGAGTGTATTTCTTTGGCATTTAGTCGTGAAGGTAATATTCCAATAAAATTAACCTGTTTAAACCAAATCTCATCAAAAAAAACATTGGATATATTTCCATCGACTTCAATGTTGATATAATTAAAGTAAAACTTTCCCTTCACACTCGAAATATATGGTAAGACATTGACCCTTAACATTGAAACATTATTTCCATAAATATATACATTATGAGTATATATAATATCAAAATCCACATCAAAAGGTTGAGAATAATCATTAGAAACATCAATAAATATTGTATCATCTGATTGGTTAACATTATTTTTAATTTCAAAGTAATCATTCACCAAAATACTGTCCTCATGTGGGCAAGGAGGAAAAGATTCATCTGGCCTATAACAAAATCTTTTAGACACAGCAATTAAGAATAGAAGCATTTATAAGAAATGAATTTTAAATAGGAATAAAGCTCACAAATTGAAAACACAGAACAGTATCTTCATCTGTTTATTCATTGTCTGTTTGACAGTTTTCATTGGTTTATAGATACTTTTAGTTTTCAAAAAGATTACCTTCTGGATTCAAAATTCTTAAGATGTGATTAATGTATGGTTTTTTAAAAAACCACTATTTGTAATGTTATATCCTTGATTCTTGTCATTAATGATACTTTTTTTACACATTTGTAAAGAATACATTTTTTTGATGAAATAACAACAATAAGGTTTTCCAGATCATCTTATGCATAAATCACAGAATATACTTCTTTTTTCTTCGATTTTGTAGTTTGGGCTCAGTCTTGAATACCCACTTTCAAAATATTTAAATTTTTTTGTCCAGACAACATGCCACTTGAATCATCAACCAGTTTCAAAATAGCATAAGTTATTGTCACACTTGATACTAATGCATTTTGTTAAAATTATTTCGAAATCAAAGAAAACCTTTTTTTTAACAAAATTGATAGGGGTTGGAATAAATCTACAAATTCTTGTCATTATTATTTTTGAATACGATATTTTTCTTTTCAAATGAATCCGTGACGAAAAAGCGCGCGCACATTGTTACCCTGCCAATTATTGAATTCCCAATAAAAAGAAATAACTACTTCACTTGTTAGGAAAGAATATTCATGTCAAGGAAACCTTCTACAGTGTTTTTGAAGATTATCTATAAGAAAGGGGGGAGTCTTTGTGTGAAGCATATACAAAATATTAATAGAATTAATGATTTTCCGATGGATGAAAGGAGAAACACATCATCTGAGAGTTTTGATGAGATTAAGATGATTATGAATCTATTTGATAATGAAGAACTTTAAATAAACTCTGCATTTTTTATTTTGTATAAAGGCACCTTGGTTTCGAAGATATTCTTCCAATTCGGCATTATTATTCTTCATGGCATAATGAAGAGCTGTCTCGCCTTCATTATTGGAAGCATTCACATCAGCTCCATTTTCAATAAGTAACTGGATAATACTTATATATCCAAATTGGGCTGCTTTGTGAAGAGGAGTGTTATTCTTGACCAAAAACAAAGGGCAAAATCATTCGCATTAATATTTGCACCTTTCTTAATTAGATATTCCAGTACCCTTAAATTATTTTTGGAGGCTGCTTTGTGAAGGGGTGTATTATTAAATGATGAGAAGGGTTATGATAATCTTTAGCATCAACTTCAGCCCCTTGATCAATTAGAAACTCAACAATACTCAGATTCCCACCAAAAGCAGAGTAATGCAAAGGGGTCCAAAGATTTTTCAAGCCAAAATATTGGTGTTTTGAGCATGAATATCAGCTCCATGATTAACAAGGTACTTAACCATATTGAAATGACCTCTCACAGCCGCATTATGTAATGGAATGATATTAAAGTCTTCTTTAGCATTAATATTTGCACCTTGTAATATCAAATATTCAACGATTTCAACCCGATTAAAACTCACAGCAGAATGCAAGGGTGTGTATCCATGTATTTATATCGAATTGTTGAATGCCTGACATTCACATCGATTCCGTTTGCAAGTAAATAAATCACGCTTGTAAGTTTTCCAGATGAACAAGCATTAAAGATATCCCCATCAAAATTATAATCTTTAATGGTTTTCCATTTTTCATAATCTATAGTTGATGAAGGTGTCATTGTTGTTTGATTTTCAATAAAATCGATTTTATTTCTACCATCATCCACCATCAATGAAGAGAGACGTTCTAAAATGCTTGATAATGTGTTTGGCTTCTTTTCAATAATCCAGCAATCTTCAATCATATTACTAAATAAAACTGGGCAGGATGAGGGCAAAGAATCTAAACTCATTTCATGATGGTGTTGAAGTGTTGCAAGTTCCATAAAAATCACTCCTAGAGATTCTAAACAATCATCAAATCTTTTGCTTGATACTTCAGATGCCATCCAAAGCATTGGAATATCATTACTTATGATTTTGGAGTATGCAAGTAAAGAAATTTTTGCATTCATGTTATTATCAAGATGAACATGATTGCTCTTTAAATCAAAAAGCTCTATTCCATGAGATAAAAGAAATAGCAAACCACTTGCGATATCATGAGCAATTTTAAGCCTCTGGCTCCAAGGGAATTCTTGCTCATTTGAACAAGCTTTTTCAACAAAGTCGAAGAGTGACCCATTTGGTAGATACTCTGTTATGATAAAAAATCCTTCCATGTTATTGGTTGTTCCCAAAACTAATGGGAGATATGAAGAGCTTAACTTTGACCAATGATCTATCAAATTTGTAAATGTTGTATTATCTCCCTGAAAAAAGGTTTTTATTACCATTACTTCTCCAAATTTGGAACATTTTGCCAAATATACATCATTTAAATGTTCTTTTTCAAGCAATCTAAAATCATTGAGATCCTCAAATGGAATCTCATGCATACAAAATAATAAAAAAATGGATTATTTATCAAAGATCAACATACCAAACAACTAAAAAGCTTATAACTCACAAATAATCAGATCAGCATAACCCTATACGTTTAACATTTAATGTGGAGATTTCTCGAAGAAGGTCCAATGCTTAAGTTCCCTTTAAGGGAATCCCCCTTTATGTCAGCAGATCCAATGGTAAGAGAATTTATTCCTGCGCCTCCCCTTCGGTTTAAAAAGCACTTTAATGAACCAAAAAATTCCCATATGTCTTTTTTCTCTTCATCTCCTGGGTCAGATGTTTTAGGAAGCCAAAAAAAGAATAGAACAGAATCAAGCTCAACTACAGTGGGAGTAACAGGGATGGATGATATTCCTAGCATCCCAAAGAGCAGAAACAGCAAACCCACTCTCTCTTCACCTTCTTCTTTGATAATGTAAACATAAATTTAAACGGTCTCTTATAGATGAATGAGGATTCTGAATTAACCAAGAAGGATTTGCAAATAATGCAGTTGAATATTGATCTTAAACAAGCATCTAGAATGAACGAAGAAATGAACGAGAACTTAAATAAACAGATTGGATTATTAAATGAAAGAATTAATGGAATGAAAAGCGAAATGTTAAAAATTGAAACAGAAAAATTTGAAAAAGAAATCGAAATAAAATATTTGAGAGATAATATCCAGAGAAATAGTGAATTAACGATTATCAATGATATTTGCACAGAATTGGGTTGTATTACGAAGGATGAAATTCTCCAAAAAATATCTGATATGAAGCATGAAAATTTGAGGTTGTTGACACAGCTTAACTCCGGTTTGTTGAATAATTGCGATGGATGTAAAGTATTATCAGAGAGGTTGGATTACCTAAAATCATCAAATGAAGAGAAGGTATCTAATATAATTCTAGAACATGAAAAAGAAATGACAGATATGAGGATTTCTATGAAATCGACTCTACTTGAGCTGAATGAAATGAAGGAAAAAATTGGGGATTTAGTTGATGATAATGATAAGCTTATTTCAGATAACGAACACCTCAAGGAAGAGATAATTAGGCTGAATAAAGACTATGTTGAAGAAAAGGAGAACAGAATGATTGCAAATAGAAGGATAAGGGAAATTGAGAATGTGTATAATAGATTAGAATCGGAGTCACAATTGATATCTCATCACCATGATGAGTTGGCCAAAAAGGATGAAATATGCACCAATGTACTTAATACAATATCGATGGAAATACATAATTACCAAATGAACAATCCTTTTCTTGAAGCTCTCTCTCAAGTATTAGATGTGTTAACAACACCAGAGAATAGTATCACTCCTGATACAGAACACATCAAATCTCTTCTGCAAACTGTTAACACCGGCCCTTCATTTGATCACATTTCCAGGTCAGTAAGACAAGCAGAAATTAGATTTAGTAGCTACATGAAAGGGATGAAAATGAAAATGCTGCAACTTAATGAAAACATAGATAGGATTTGCAAAAAAGCCACAAATGCTGTTAAATCTCTACAAGATGATATAGAAGAGAAGAAACAAATTATAGAAGAGCTTCAAATGGAAGATTTGGCTCCAAAAGTTTCAGCTTTGATGAGTAGAATTAAAGAATTGGAACAACAGAAGGCAATATCTCAAGTTGGAGCCCAAGAAAATGCAAGGAGGGCCAGAAAACCACTTTCAGTTATTGGGTCTCCGGGTGAAGATGTTTTTGACGGCATTATCAAATCGAAAGCAAATCCGATCAAATCAAGATTCTAATTGTAAATAACAAAATAGATTTTTTAGATTGACCTAAAAAGAGTGGGCGTCGATAAGGAACGCTGCACCTTTTTCAAAGTAATCGTATTCAAAGATTTGACTGATACTTCCATAGACTCGAAAGTGGCAAATGGTTTAAAGACCACAGGACTATTTTTAACCTTATTTTTCGATATATGATGTAATTGGCCTTCATTTGGAACCCTTTTCAAAGACGTTACCGAAATGCTATTTGCACTAATTTTGTTCTTCTCAACAGGAAAAACAATATCATCCACTGGCAAAACCATGCTCGGAAAGCATTGGTCAAAACAGGGAATCTCAAAACATTCATTAGGCTCTGTATAGCTATTACCGGCATTCCTCATAGGACTTGGGCTCTTAAAACCAATAATAAGGTCATCTGTATGTATCCTGTCAACTAAAGGGGATGTATTATTATCAAAATCAGGAAAACTAAATGTGTCATCACCAAACATTTTTGATTTCCGGTTCGGTCCGTTAAGTCTCAATTTCTCCCTTGGTAATTTTTTTCCCATTGTCGGGATTATTTACGAAATTTACAATACGATTATTTCTTGGACGATGAAAAAAAAATTATATTAGTCGGATGCATTTTGCGTATTTTTTGTTTTTAACATCAGAGTTCAAGGGCCGATATCTCCAGATTTACAAGATCTTTTATGCAATCCGAATACAAAATTAGAGAATGTCCTTGTATTACCGACAACTGTTCGGTCTGTTAAACTTAAAAACAAAGTATTGATAGAGTATTTATTGACTCATGTTCATAGTATGATTCGTTTAGTGTTTTCCGATGAAAAATCTCTCGTTTCATCTCGTGCTTACACAATTTTGTCTTTGGGTGATAACAGCCTTATTGAAGAAATGCTTAGAGATTACAAATTTAGGGATTTTGCACTCGAAATATTATCCAATCCACAAAACCCACCATTCATTATGGGAAGACTTGCTGGATTATCTCTTAGTGCTCTTTTATCTATGCCTGAAACTGCTTCTGAATCGTGTGGTTTTATATATCATTTACTCAAGCATTGTGAGAATCCTAGTGTTTTTAATTTTTTCGAGACTCTTTGTGGAGATAACCCAAAAGCCACACCTTCTCAGAAATGGCTTCTTGATATGGGGTTCGTGGAGTATATTATAAGAGAAATTCAAACAACAAATTTCAATTATGTATCTAATCTGTCAAACACATATCTTGATCCTGTCTATGACAAGGCGTTGTGTCTTTATGAGCTGATTGCTTTATGTGCAAAGAATCCAATTTTATCACCCTCTTTTAAGACTTCAAGTATTGTTGATGTAATTAAAAGGGATTTTTCTAGATCTCCCGATTTCCTAAAAACTGCAAGGTGGGCTGCTATTAATTCAATTACTTGCAAAGATACTGCTGTTCAATTGCTTCCTCTTATCCAATCAGCCATTAGTACTGTAACAGAGCAATTTGAGCACCTTAAGAGCTACAGAGTCGATGCGCTAAACTTTCTAACCCAGATGATTCAGCTTGCTCCAATGACAGCTGATATACTCCTTCATTCTTCAGTTCTCCAATCTCTATCCGGGTTGATTATCCAATTTCCAAATAGTACAATACTTCATGGAGCATTTGTTGATTTTGTTAGCATTGGTCTACAACTAGAAGAATTTGCTATTAAAATGGTTGGTGTGTATACTCCATTATTCATAGATCAAGCTTGCGAAAGGTATAACAGAGTTTTGGCACCTACTTTATTGTATTTAATAGAGAAATTTATGGAAGCTTCAGATAAGAAGTCATCAATCAGAAGGGTTTTAACAGAGATACCAGAATTAAAACAGTTTATTAATCATGATCTAAAGGAATACAAGAAAATCATTGATTCTGACTATGGAGGACCCAGGGCAACAGGGATATTTGGTGCCCTAAAAGGGTTCTTTGATTAAATAGTTCTTTCTTTTTTTATTCATGTATCGAACAATGTCTCTTCAGGACCCAAGAGGTGAATTAGAGCCTCTCGAAACTCCGTGTTTAATTGTCCCAACTACAATGGGTTTAATTCCATTTGTTACTCCTGATAATTCTGGTAGAACACCGCTATATTTCCCAATAACTGATTTGTTCAACTCAACTTTGCCAAAAAATGTTAAAGCTACAACAAGTTTAGGTTTAGGTGATCGATGGACTTTCATGGGATGCTCTACTGAGTTTTTTAACTTCGATGAAGGCCCATCCAAAAATGGAATTCGCCTTTATTGCAGAAATGGATCTAATTTATTGATTTCTAAAGAGCAATATATGGAATCTGTGGAAATATATAAACCAAACGGTGTAGTTTCAGTACATTCTCACCCATTACTGGGATCATCAGCCCGTCAGCAAAAGTTGAGATCTGCATCTACTAATGAAGGAGTTTACAACCATTCTCACGTGATAAATTTCACACATATGATCGCCAGTTCCAAACAAAATGGATTATTTGCCCAATATGGTTGCTTTACAGACGAAGATGCCGAAAAAGCTAAGGTAGATATATCAGAACGCCCTAAAGATGTGCCCAATATGATATATTTTGATGGACATCCAACTGAGATCAAAAGAGCCCTATCTGCTGGCTTCGATCTTTATATTTTGAGATTCCCTGGATACTATACAGAGCACGGATCTGCTTTAGTTTTCTCTTTTGAGAATGAAGATTTTGAACTTGGACTCGAGCTTCTATCAAAAGAATTCGAAAAAGATCATAGACCAATTGTAGAAGGATGTGATTGTTATTGCTGTATCAATCATACTAGATCATATGTGCACCACCTCCTTAATGTGCACGAAATGCTTGCAAAAACATTAATTATCAAGCATAACATTAGACATTACGAAAGATACTTTTCATATCTTAGAAACAAGCTATTAAGTAAATAGTGATCTTATTCAATGCTAAACAACCCTTTAATATATGTGAGATAAAAAAGCTCAGCAGAATCAGCCACACTTTCAAAGTTAGACGAAGTGAGAGTATTTACTTTCTCGTCAATATAATAGAAATCCATTCCTTCTCTAAACTCATGAATTTGATCTTGTGAGTAAAAATACTTGCCAATGCTATCCAAAGCAGATAATAATTCAATTAATAGATTTTCATTATTAATTTGCAATAAATATCCAACAGCACGAGCATAGTTATCCAAACAAGGATTTTCATCATTATCATCCTCATTTACATTCAAAAAAGATGAGTAAAACAACTGAGGATACAATGTTCCAATTGTGGAAAAACAAATACCCGCTGATATTTGAATAGATGGATAACTATCAAATATTGTATTCATGCATTGGTTTAAGACTTCTTCGATAGAGAAAGGACAATAGTCACCTTCTATCATAAATGACACTAATCTATATGATAATGAAGATGGTTCAAGTAATTCTTGATATATATCATCAGTATTTAAATGATCAATGAGATACTTTTTGTGTGATAATGGCACAAGAATGACAATTTGTTCAAATATTCCAATAACATTCTTTTCATCTAAACACACCATATCCAACATTTTCAGTATTGTTTCATCGAACTCATCTAATTCTAATAGTTCTTCAATGTACTTTTTAATCATTTTGAGCAGAGAATACCCGCAGTGTGGAGAAAACGGAGAAGAAAAAGCAATTTGCAAAATTGTCTTTTTCTCTTTTGATTTCATGTAGTATTCATTGAGTAAATCATCAAGCTCTTTTGAGATTCCATATATTATGGTTATATCAATCTCTATTTTGGCATTAATACAAAACTGAATAAAACCAGAAATAAGGTCATAGCTTTTGTTTGCTAAATAATATTTAAATTCTTCTAATATTATCATAATAATATCTTCTCTAAGATTGTTTTCATTGCCTCTTGTTATATTGGAAAACATAACCATAATTTCCTTGATTATTTCCTTTCCTCTATTGCGAATAAGACAATTTGTCACATATTTTGAGGCAAAATTAAACTTTTCGCTTTCAAAAATCCTCTTCTCATAACAATAATTGATCATATTAACAGAATTCATTATTGCCTGTTCATCATCATTATTCAAATCAATTATTGCACTTTCAATGTTAAAGAAATTATTATACATATCCATATTCCTTTGGATTTCAATCTGTTTTTCAACAAAAGCTGATATCCTCATATAATTACAGATTTATTAAAAATCCTATTAAAGAGACGGAGGGTTAAATCCATCCACAAGTTCTCCATCTCCAGAGTAATCAAATGCCTTTCTTGTATCACCCTTAATAATGAAGTACAAAAGAACAATGATTATAGCAATTGCCAGTACTGAAAATATCACAATTGATAAAGTTGTTGTATAGAATGGAGGAACAACAGTTTTCTCAACAGCCTTTTCTGTCGGTACAAGAGTAATTTCTGGTGTTTCAATAAGGGTTTCAATTGGAGTTTCCATAAATGTTACATAAGGTGTTTCAATGGGTGTTATTTCTGCCGAGAAATCAGGGGACACTTCTGGACTAAATTCTGGAGTTGTTATTGGGGTTATCATAGGGGTTTCATAGGGTGTTATAATTGGTGATTGATTGGGTGTATAATTTGGTGTTTCAAAAGGTGTTTCAATCAAGGTAATTGACAGTGTTTCTACTAATGTTTCTACAAAAGTTTGATCAGGAGTGTTTTGTGGGGTTTGCTCTGGGGTTGTCTGTGGTGTGATATGCGGAGTCAATTCAGGAGTTTCTCCAAATGTGGATTCAGGTGTCTGTTCATAAGTTATTAATGGAGTAGTATCCGGCGTATTAGTTAAAGTTTCTATTGGAGTATTCATGGGTGTGTCCATAGGTGTGATGAAGGGTGTAAAATTAGGGGATATAATTGGAGTAAAAATTGGAGTTTCTTTGACTGTTTCTGACACTGTTTCGGAAAGAGTCTCTTGGGGGCTCAAAGCAGGGGTTATCTCTGGGGTTATATAGGGTGTTTCGATAACTGTTGGCACTAAAGTTGGATCCAATGTCATTTCTGGAGTAATTTCAGGGGTGATGATTGGAGAATACTCAGGTGTCATAAAGGGAGTTATTATCGGAGTCTGCTGAAGAGTACCAATAGGAGTGGAAAATGGGGTAATAACAGGAGTGATAAATGGGGTTAATGCTGGTGTGTAAGGAAGAGTATTAATAGGTGTGATGGCAGGGGTTGGGTAGTGAGTAGGAATTGGTGTTATTTCGGGTGTAAAAATAGGAGTTCCAAGTGGAGTGTATGCTAAAGTGGGACTTAATGTCGATTGAAGTGTTGCTGTTGGTATTAATGTTTGAATTGGAGTAATTATTGGAGTAAACTGGAGAGTGGGATTAGGTGTTTGTGGGGGTGGATTTGTATGACAATAAAAATAAGTATCACCTATCGATATGGGCTCAACTTTAGCAATTCCAAAAGAACCACTATCTTTATAAATGATTCTAGAGAGGTTAGTGGTACCAAATGATGAAGAGGAATAACTAAGTGATCCACCAACACCTTTCAATAATATGCAATGATAAAAAAATGTAGAATTTTGCTTAACACCAGGGAAGCAGGAAGTAGAAATTGTCAATGATTTCGATGATGTAGTCTCAAATAAGATATTTGGTACAAGCGAAAATCCAGGTACCGGGTCATCGAAAAATGTAGACTGGGAAATATTTGCAATGGTATCAAAAAAGCATAATGTAGAAAAACCTTTTGAACTATTTTCAAATTTGCTTCGGGTAATAGTACCTGAAGATCCAGCAAAATATATTGAGCTTCCGTAAATAGAGGCAGAGTTTCCTTCAAAATTGCAATCAGATATAGTATACTCACTATTCTTTAGATAAAATGCTCCTCCACTCGTATTAGTCATGCAAAGCCGAAATGTCGATCTCTGTAACAGGAGCTTTACTTCATTACAATAAAATGCTCCTCCATATGCTATATACTCTTCGGAATTAATCATTGTAACAACTTGATGGAATATACAATTAATTATTGAAACTTCAAACATCTGACCGTTTCCATATCTAAAAAATGTAGCGTTAGCATTTGTGTAATAAAATTCATTATCAAAATGAAGAACCTTAGATAGATAACTATAAAAGCCAGAATTTTCAATTTTCAAAGAAGTAGAAGCCGATTTTGAGTATACTAAACTCTCAAGTCCTTTAACGGACATCAAATTTCGTATACTAATTTGGCTGAACTTGGTTGAGGGTGACATTATCAAAAGACTCTTGAAATATTGATGTCTCTGGAAACCAAAATCAAGGGTAGCATTTAATAACCGAATTTTATGAGATGAAGGAATGAAAGAACCAATATCGGATAAAGTGATACAGGAAAAGAAGAAAAAGATTTTCATGAATGTTTTATTTAAAACGGTTTAAACGTCTGACAAGCGATTTAATGAGGAAAGCTTTAAATGTTGGATATTATAAAGGAGAAACATGCTTAGAATATCATAGTTAAAAAAAATGGAGTACAAATTTTCGATATTAAAAAGGCCAATTGCTGCGGAAATAATAGTGGAAGAAACAAAAGTTGATGATTTTAGCGTTGAAGGAGTTGCAGTTTTAATGGAGAGCATTTATGAGATATCATTGAAGAATCGACAAAAGATTTTGAGAGTTTTAGGAGAAATGATTAGAAATGGGTCTAAAGATGATTTTGCAACATTGTTTGAAAGCCAGGTTCATCAACAATTATTAATTTTGAATTTGCAATCTCCAGACATGTCAGATTATGAAGAAAGCTTAAGGTGCATTATTGAATGGATAGGTAATCCTAATTTTGACACTAATGTATTTGGACAAGAATTCACTTCTATTGCTTTTTATAGTATGCTTGCTTTCATAAATGAAGAGTTTTTTTCTGCGATGCCTGTGTATTTAAAGCAAAATGGTATTGAGCAAAATATTGCAGAGCATATAATAGATTTATTAAGCCAATTATTCAGTTCAGAACCAATTCCTGATGGAATAACTCACAATGTGTTCTTTTCATTAATGGTTAATTTGTATTTATACCCGAATTATAATGGTGTTTTCAAAGGAAAAATTCTTGATTTCTCAACATCATATTTGCAAAGGGATCATTTAATCCCAATAATGCTGGAAGATGTGATAAATCTAATCCAATTGTTTTCAAATTTTCCAAAAATGATAAATTCTCCAATTTTTCAGTCAGCAATCATATTTTTTTCGGAAATATGTTCAAATTCAGAGCCTTTTATGAGGGAAATGCTAGATACAATCTCTATATCTTCAGCCCTTTCATGCATTCATGAACAGAGTAACATTGCCCAAAAATATCTATTGGATTCATTTTTGGTTCTTTCTTATGATATATATAAGCATGTATTTTTCGAAAAAGTCAGATCATTAACATGGGATAGTTTCACAGTGGTGCTACAGAAGATACATGAATCCGCATTCTCAATATTCTTAGAATTAATACTGAATATTGTGAGAAATGATAATAATGTTTTATTATCCGATGGGCTGATCAGATTCATTGAACATATCGCTGTATACATGGAATCAGCCAATTTTATCGAAAAAGAATGTTCAATATCGTTTCTATCTTCAATTGCTTCAATTTCAATTGAAGCAATTCCTACATTAATCAATCTTCATTACATTGATTATTCTTCTGAATTCTTAAATTCTCAATTAGGAACTCAAATTATTCAATCATTCTATAGAATTTTAGAGGTTTCCCCTTCAAAAGAAGCTCTCGATTCGTTCTTACAAATTCCAGATTTTGACAGCAGTCCTCAATTAATTGAGTTCCACTCCACACTCAAAAACTATTTTATGTATATCTGAATTCATAATCTTCTACAATTTTTCATAAGGAGGAACAAGAAATTGTGGCGAAAATTAAAAAGTTTTATTAGAGACAATTTTTGTGTAAGAATGAACAATCCAGCCAAACAACCTCGCCAGGCATCTTGGGAGATTCCCGGTGGGATGAATCAACCAGCCCCGATGCCTCCAGGGTATGGTCCTCCTCAATATTATGTTCCTTCGTATGGGCAACCACCGGTTTATAATCAACAGCAATATTCATTGGTTGGGGCCATTCCTCAGGGGAATTATGTTGGTGAGGCATCATATGCTAGCCAGTCGATTGGCCAGCCTCAGATTCAGCAGCGAATGAGTTATAATCCTCCAAATGAGACAAAAAAGAAGAAAAAGTCTTCCACAGAGCCTAAAAGTGCTTCTTTATCTAAGAGGGGTGCTGTAAATCCGAGTAATCCTGCTCCTGAAGAGAATTCTGAGTCAAATAGGACTTCACGCGGTTATTGGTATCGTGATATAGATTATTCAGCGCCTCCGGGGTGTTTTAACTTGATCCAGAGAGGTAGTATTCCTGGACTGACGTTCCAACAAATTTTTACTAAATAATTGTGTAAAAAACATTTACTTACCAATCAAAAGGTAAATTTGATGCTAAAATTTCGAATTCATCAGGTATTACACTAGAAAAGATGTTGAATGTCTCTTTTGATTTTGAATCCATAATTTCAACAAGTGTTTTCCCACTCTGGCACTTAGTTGGATGCTCATGATCGGGTTTCTTTCGTTCAGACTTCAAGTTGTTAAACCTATTCTTAATAGCAGTATCAGATCGATTGTCAAAGAGTTTGGAAATCTTTACCCATTGGTTCCCAAACTCATTATAAAGTTTCAAAAGAAGTTGGTCTTCTTCTTTGGACCAATTGCCTATCTTGCTGTTTGGAGAAAGGTATGTGTTAAACCTATCTCGACATTGCCTTGCATTTCTTCCTTCCATTTCTTCAGCCACTTTGTTCCATTTATCTCCATATTGCATTACAAGTCGCTTCAACTTCTCATCTTCAGTTTTGGAGAAGAGGTTCCTATGATGAGACTTACTATTATTCTCACTCATCAAAATAACTAATTCTTCGAATATTGAGAGATTGTCAATATTATTCATAAAATTGGCCCACTTTTTTAATAAATTGTCGAATAATCCACATTCAAAACCTGAACTATTTGGTAAAAAGATAAAAGAAAAATAGAAATATTTGAGAGGTCTTCTCGTTAATATTTGATAGACTTTCAAATATTGAATGATCATAATAAATACCTCAACGATATTAATCATTGAAATCCTCTATTTTTTTATCCGATCATAATCATGTCAATAATTGACTTCAACGATATCCGTAAAACTTATTTGATAAAAATAACAATACTAATTATGGAAATACCTATAAAACTCAATTGCACTTTGATATAGTTTGCTTTTGATATGGGGTTTCTCTTGTATTCTGCAGGGTTCGGTTTTAAAGAACATCGGAAATGAAGCAGATAACTCGGTAATGAAGGTTTCAAGTTTTATTAAATCATCCCTTAACTGGTCAAAAATCTTCTGAAAAACAAGAGAAGTCCGCTGATCTGATTTAATGGAAATATTTGGGTGAATTTGATTGAATAAAAGGCTTAAATGACTATCTAAACTATCAGAATTAGACCTAATAAACGAAAGTTTCCAATGTTGTGTACATAACATACCATTTATAAATATCTCGGGGATAGTATAATATGAACCAGACTTATATATTGAAAAGAAAGATAATATACTTTCTATATTAATCGGAAACCTTTTCCATTCATTATAATTAACACAGGACTCAAAGCCCAAGTCTTTAAGTAGTGTTGAGAAATGCGAAGTATTGGTTGAAGGGTTGGGAGTAATTCCATATAAAAATGATGCAAAGCTAAACCATATGGAATCATCTTTATAAAGATTTGACGATGTATATATGTGTTCAGCAAAAATCTGAAGAGTATCATTCTCATATACTTCACTTCTACCACATAGAAGCATTACCAGAATAAATAACACTCTACATACCTTTTTTGGGTACATGTCAACAGAACTGGCTATTAGGGAAAACATTGTCCGAGACGTTTCTCCCGAAAACTTTATTGCATTAAGAAATGGCCATAGAACACAACATTGAGATTCTCTTAGTATCGAACCAGCAGATAATACGATTTGAGATTGTATTGGAATATCTAAATATATGGATAATGAACATATTATTGGAAACAAATATGGATTCTCATTATAATTAATCTGAAAAATATTAAAAATTTCCTGAACATTTGATAATCTCATTATCCGATCAACTAAATAATAAACTATCTCGTTAAATGTTGAACCAAATACATTAGAAAAAGAAATGATTGAATCAATAAATAGTTCTGAATCACCAAGGCTGATGATATGAAGAAGAACATCAAAGGTTGATATTTGACCATCTTTTGCAGCAAAATGAGGGTAATTCAATAATCTTATCAGGTACCCTGTGGCACTAAGAATTTTAAAACAACAAGTAATTACTTTTTTCCTTGTTGCTTTAATTATTGTTTGGTACAAATATGAAATGTCTTCTGAGGTTAAAATGACTCGGGATTGTTTAATCAGATAAGATAAATAGCTATCTTGGCACGAGTTCACTTGATCAGCAGAATATGAAGGATCTAATAATGAAGAATCAGTATCAAATAGCATTAGAAACCCCCCCAACATATGAGAAAAAATCTTCTGAGATGATGCTGTTAAATGTATAAGATCAGTCGACCATCGGTAAATAATCCAATTGAAACATTCATATGACCCTCTTGACCATATCGCATAGTTATATAACACATACAATATCCAATACTGAACAATTTGAGTTCCATCTAACAATAATATTGAACTTGATATAACATCAAACACTTGAGAGGTAATAAGGTCATATTTTCGAGATATATTTAACCCAAAAATTCGGATAAACTCATGATCAATTGTAGAATAGTCATTAGATATCATTGAATAAATACTTAGCAAAGAAAAATTCCTTGATAAGGACTCTTGAGTAATACTATTGGAGTATATACTCGACATAACTACTCCTAAACAATCAGAATTACAATAGCATGATAAAGGCCTATTGGATAGATATGCAGAAAATGAGTTGGAAAATTTGGTTTTGGTTCTTTTAGTGTCATTCATTGAAAAAAAACACTTAGGATTATAAAAATTATGATCCATTATGATTCTGATCCTCTCTTCATCTTTTAGCTCTCCTTGATATAATGATACACTGGATATCAAACCAATCTCGGCTTTTGCATCAGTTTGACATCCAATTCTGAAAGATATAAATCCTTTCAAAGATATTTCGACAAACTCCGAAGGAGGAAGAACATATTCTTTTGAAAAATACTCAATCATTGATATATGTTTATCAGGGCAGTGGCTGACAGATACTATTATAGGAATCCAATCAGATGAAATAAAACTCAATGATGACCTGGAAACACTTGCAAGAATTGCTGAAGATGAATTTATTATATTGCTCCACTTAATCTGAATCCTAGAATTCTCGTAAAAAATACTCAACTCATTACCTTCAACATCAATGACAGAAATGATGTGGAAACAACTTGATATATATTTTTCAGATACAATCCAATCGATTTTCAAAGAAAAAGCGATCGAAAAGTTACCAGACAGGGTTGATGATGGAACTTTCTCAAATACAATAGCATTTCCAAGTAAACCCCATGGAACTATATTTCTTGGATATGACATTGAATGAGCTAATGTTTTGATTAGTAGCCTATTAATATCATAAGAATATGTTGATTCATAGCAATTATTAAAAATGAGCATTTCCACTAGAACCTCTGTTGATGTTTGAGCTTGAATGATTCTCTCAAGTAATGGAATAATATATGTCATGATGTCTTGATGGGTAACATTAATACAATAATATTTTTCTTTTCGAAGATATAATACTTTACCAGCACCTGATTCGACAATTTTGATTAGAAAACTGTCAATTTTGGCTTTGTTAAGCTTTCTACAATTAGAGTGAGATACTAATGATGCATTGTATAAAGATTTCAGAACAGTTGGAAAATGTTGGATGCTACCGAAAGAATAGACTATCAAATCAAGAAACCGAGATCTTTTGATGATATACTTTTGTTCAACATTAAAAATGATTGATTGTGAGATAATTGTGAGAATCAACAAAAAACATTGATCTTTGGAATTATTAGAATGCAAAGAATACAAGATATTGATTAATCTATCAATAGTATTATCAGTTATTTTGAATGAACGAAATTCAATAGAAAACTTGGACAAAAGCTTTAATACAATTATCAATAATTCTTCATTTATATCAGTCATCAAGAAGTCAACAACTGAATCAAGTAACCTTGTGAAAACGAGGCTTGAATGGCTATCTGTTGAATTGTTTTCTAAAACTCGAAAAAATGGAAGAACAAATAATATTTTTTCTTTGCATGGTTGGGCAATGCTCTTTTCTATGCAATCCAAACATACAAATGCCAGATGATTTGATGTATTTATCATTGATTTTAAAATTCTATTAAACACAGAGATTGAAAAATTTATAATTGGTATTTCAGATGAAATCTGATAAATCAAAAGTGGGTATTCATTGGGAATATTATTTGTATTGGAAATATCAGACAGAATATTAAAAAACACATGTCTTGCATTGAACAAATACAGAATATCATTCCTTCTAACAATAGATGATAAATGAAGGAAAGATGATTTAAAATAAATAAAAGCATTTGGGTTAACAATTTCGTTGATAAGCCAATTTCGATTGTATAAATATAAAAAATTCAACAATTCAGATAGAAATGTTGGAGAAAGCTCAAATTTTTTGAGTAAGTTTTGGAAATACTGAACATTTGGTTTTCTCAAAAAAATCCTATATGCAGAGCTTCTAAGCTTGAAGCAAATAATGTCAATTTCTTTTGGTCCAAAAATAGTTTTTGATGGATTAAAGAGAAATGAATCTATAATGAGGTTCAAATACAGTTCGATGTGTTTATCAATTGGAATCTCATTAAGAATGAATATTGCGAAATATAAATGATGAATTCTCAAAACATCTCTGGTGAATATCATCCGGAAATATGTGTCAATAATATGTGAAGATGAAACAGCAATAAGAGACACAAGATTTCGAAAGTCCTCTGATAGACTTTTCCAATTATCTAGAATAAAATCAGGTTCATCTGTAGGAAAGTCAGTATATATAAAGTTTGAATCATAATTAGTCCAATAGTATCCCTCATTGTTAGGAGATTTATTGTTTTCTTCAATTATATATAATACTTTTTCATCAGAACTAATATCACTCATAGAATTAACAATAACATTCATTAGAAGAGTAAAAAGTTGCTCGTTTATCGAATTAAACTTCAAATAAAGATCTGCATTAATAGATGTGTGAAATAAAAGTCGAATTGCACTAAGATTTATCCTCAAAGAATACTCTTCAATGGCTGGAAACAATGAAGAAAATAATTCGCAATCAATAGAGTCAGGTTTGGTATCAAACATAATAGAAAACATATCGAAAAGTCTAGAAATCATCATCTCATCTTTCATTTCATATATCATAAAGAAAAAATCTGTGATGACCTGAAAATAGCTCGGATGAATGAACGAATTCTTATGGACATTGTTTATAGTGAGCATTATGAGATCAGTAGTCCAAAAAATATTGGAAGTATTCAAAGATTTCCTAAGCATCTCAAAAAATAGATATGAAAACGATTCACCATGCTTACTTTGTAGCATCTTGGTTAAACACATTGCTATTGCTTCATAATTCTGATTCGTCATATCGATAATGATCCCAGATAAGCACATAAAAAAAGAATCAACCATCCCCGTTTCCGAATCAACACTGGTTCCCAGTAATTCAATCACTTTTTGGATGTCAAATTCTATATTGATGCCATCAATAAAAATATCTGTGATACTCTGTCCATTTTGAAGTTTATCCCTTATTATATTAAGCTCTTCGTTCGAAAAACGAGACACTACATTTGTTCTTGGAAAGATTCCCTTAATATTCCCAATCATAGATTTGCTTTGATTGTGGGTAATGAGAATACGAATTAATGGATGCTCAGTATCAGTAAAATTATTGCTAATGGTTCTAAAAAACTTCAACATTTTTATTGTTTATCGTTGGATTCTCTTATCTTCTTTAATACTGGAATTAGTATCTTGATCAGCTTTGGATGTGTGTAACAGAGTATCTGGATGCTATTGATTGCAGAGGAAGTATTTGCTGTTTTTAAATGAATGAATAACTCAAGAATTATTGAGTCTGTGTCAGCATTATGCTCTATTAGTCTTTTTAATATTGTTTTGGCATTCTCATATTCTGCTTCGTGTTCGAACTTAATGACACAGAATATATACAACTTCATTGTGTAAATATTTGTTGGAAACTTTTTAAGGGTAATGGTTGCAGCTTCGAGCACAGTTGTCATTCTTCTATGATATAAAAAGAGATTCATCGGTGTTCTGGAGAGTTTTGTTGGATCGATTGGAAGGGTCTTTGGAGCAACACGTAATAATATTTCTTCAAGTTTTTCAGCAAATTGACACGAATCTTCCAAAATATGGAGAATTTCTTTGGAAGCATCTTCATAGTTTTTCTCAGAAATCAAACATGATACATATGCAATTTTGGAATAAATGGAATTGCAATTCAAATAATGTGCCTTTGCTTCATTAATGTCAGAAAAATTAAATATAGAATAATCATCTTTGTTTTCTTGTGCTTCAAGAATACTCTTAATTCGAATCTGCTTTGACGAATCTTTTGTCAATGCCAAAGCTGCTACGTAGTTATTATTGGCTTCAAAAGAACTGGAAATAATTTCTTCATCATTTGTCATTAAGGCATATCCCAAAGCTTCCAAAGGTTTGTTGTTTTGTAGGCAATACAACGATAAGTTTTGGATTACCTCTTCAGAAGCCCCAAACTCATAAGCTATACGAGATGATTCGTATTTTGATGAACCGGGTCTATTAATTAATAATGTCCACACATCGGGATCATAAGGATTATGTGATCTTGCAGCCAACAAAGATTTCTCTAATAGTTCTTCGTCTCCAATTTCTAAACCAATTCCAGCTACACATGAGTATGCTCTGGCTATTTCGGTTGATGTGGCAATTTTTGCTGCCACACAAAGACAATGACGAGAAAAAGGATACTGCTTGGAAAAAGAAAATGCAATTCCTAAATGAAGCCATAAACCATAATGTTCTGGAAATGCTCTTAAAGCTTTCCTAAGAACTTTTATAGCACTGATTTCATCATTTTGAAAATGCAATATTTGAGAAAGATCAATAAAACTCTCAGCTCTCCTTTCCATTTCTGCTCTTTTCATATAATACTGTTGAGATTTCTGAGCAAATTCAGGATTTTTGGATATGCAAAATGCTTCTAGATAGAAATCTGCACATATCTTAATAACAGATACTAAACTTTCCCATTTTAATGCATATTGTTCAATAAATGGCAGACATTTATTGATAATATGAAAGCATGTATTTATTCGATTCTGTCTTTTATACTGTAAAATAAACCTAATTGACTGTTTCAAATATGAGGAAAATTTCATTGGAGAACTATCATCTACAAGCGCTTCGATAGAATTAACACAAGGATCGATTGGTATCGAATATATTTCTTTGAGCTGATACTCTAGATCAAGATCAGGACAACCCCTTTTTCTCAACTCTTCAGCAACAGATGAAGATGCCATTGCTCTTCCTAATACTAAATATGAGTGTCCCAAAGATCTCCATGAGGCAATACGACTTGGATTAATTCTTAAATCCTTTTGAAATTCCTCACACGCTTCGTAATGTTCTCCCATTCTTTGAAGAATCAAGGCTGCCCTAAAATGTGACCATTCATTGGATGATCTTTTACATATTGCTAAAGCTTGGTCATATTCACCTTTATCAATTAAATGTCTACTAATTGCATCATAAGTTGCGGGATCCTGAAGTCCCCTTTCATATGCTTTGATAAATAAAAAAATGGCCTTTTCTTGTTCGCCTCCTGTTTCAGCAATCCATTTTCCCATTAAAAAGTAGCCTGTAGGATCATTTTTATCTACCTTCATTGCTTCTATAAAATAGTCTTGGGTTTTATCTCCAATCTCAAATCTCAATTCCCACGCTGCTTTTGCTTTCTCGATAGTTACCCCGGGTAATGATGGCAATTTAATTATTCGATATAATCTGGCTGGATCTTTATCCATTTGCCACATTAGCATATCAATATTACATCGATCTTTCATGGTTATTAGAGAATCATCTGCTTCAGTGAGTAGTTTCTCGGCCTTTTGAGCATCTCCGTTTTTAATGTAAGCCTTAATTAAAAGAGGAATACCAATCATTCTGTCTTGTTTGACAATTTCTTCAATTGTTAATATAGAACCAGGAATATCGTGAATACTATCTTTGACATTTGCTAAAAGAACCAATAGTTGAATATTACCTTGGAATCTAGACAATGCTTCTAGAAGAGCAGACAGTTTTCCTTCATTGTTATCCAATTTTTTAATATAATAAACCCATCCTGATAAAAATGGAATCACATGACATATAGCATTATATACAGCTTTCAAATCATTTCGATCTACTGACTCAACAAAATCCCTAAAAGTATCCATCCCCATCCGCACATGAATTCGAGCTTTGCCAAGGGGGTCATTCCCAAAAAGAGCATCTACATAAACCCTATCAATATGATCTTCAGGTAACATTGAGGCATATTGAATGGAATCAAAAGGATTTCCTTCATTTATCAAAATGTGTATTAAATCTGAACAAGCATTTGTGTCATTGTTAGCCGAATTCTTCAGCATTTGTAGCCTATAAGGTAGTGTTATGGAAGAAATGGGCAAAAAACCTGATATATTCAAAGTACTCCAATTTGGAACTGTTTCTAAATATCTTAAAAACAATGAAGTTAACTTTTCACTATCAAAACCAATGAGATGAGGTGCAATCAATTTTGCAAGATTTGCATCTGGTAAAGATGATTCGAGTGATCTAGTAATAATTTTTGATAGAGATGAGCTGTTACTTTCTGATTCTATTTGTACTAGCATCCTCCACGGTATTGGATCATCAGATTTCATTAATGAAGCCTCATTTGCATACACTCGAGCTTCATCCCATGATTTTACCTTAATTTTATACATTGAACACAAAATACAAAATTCATAAACCCTATATCCAAGCCTTCTAACGGGAGGATTGATCCTGGAAATTATTGGAGGACATTCTTCCAGTTTCCCTGAGCTGATATAGATTTTTAGCGTGTTTAAACTTGTGTCAATTAATTTTTTATCTCTATTTTGTTGGTCAATTATTGCACTGTTCATTCTATTTTACTAGCAACAATTTTTATGGAAGGACTAGTTCACTCATCAAGCTTATTGCTTCTTGATATACTCGAAAAATTGCATCATATATGATCCCATTACTTGAGGAAACCAATCTGCTTTCAATCCCTCTTTTTGAAACTCATCATACATAGTTCTCAGTTCACTTTGAGCTATCTCCTCATCATGGTTTGCTGGTGAGTAAACTAATAGTTCTTTGACTTTTGATACTACAGAACCTAGTTCTTCCATCGCTTGGTTGAACTCATGGACTCTTGTTTCGTCTTTATTGGTAATGGTTTCCTGAAGTTGTTTTTTTGAAATACAAAGAGATGCCCTAACAATATCATCAATCCTTGATTCTGTTTGTCCAGTAACAGATGGCCTAGGAGCATCATATCCATTAGCTTGATCTGATGTGTTCTCTGGGTCTTCGTTGCTTGGTGTTAAAACTATTGGTTCTTGCTTGATCTGTGAAGATACAACTTCTTTAAAATAACAATCATTAGGAATTGAACTAATGGCCAATACACTACCTGATGGCTTTTGTGGCTCTTTAACTTCATCCCTAAGCATATCAATAATTGGTTGACATTTGGTAGATTTTTCAGCTATAGCATTAATTATTGACTGAGGTAAACACCATCTCATTATACAGCCACTGAGTGATGTTATTAAAATATCATCTTCATGAAACTGACATGAAGTGATCATACCAGCCATCGAATTAAAAACTTCGAGAATATCTCCGCTCATTGTATCGAGAAGAATGCATTTGCTGTCACTCAAAGCAATTAGAGCAAAAAGACCACTAGGTGATACAGTTGTATGCAAAGAGTATGCCGAAGAGGATACTTTATATTGACGAAACACTGTACCATCTGTTACTTTCAAAATAGATATAAACTGATCGATGCCACCAACCAAAACATATTTCTGGTTAGGAAATGCAGATATGGAAAGTATTGGCTGATTAGTTTGGAAAATTGAATACTGCTCTAAATTGGGCCTAGTTACAAAAACAACTCCTTCTGGAGATGCTGCACAAATGATTTGACCAATAATTTTAATACTGGTAATCGGTGCATTCATAATTTGTTTCATTTGTACCCGAGATAATGTATTCTGACTGTTGCTTGATACCTTATAAACTCTAATAATCCCATCAGAACCACCAGTCACAATAATCTTCTCATCATTACAAACATCTATTGATAAAACACCCATTGAGTTTTCGACAATTCTCTGTATTCCTGCCATATTGTTTGTGGAGAATACATGAAGGATTCCATTATCATCTCCAACAAATAGAAGAGGATCCAATATTCCCATACATCTAATTCCTTTAATCTCTGTTTGGTAGTTGTAGGACTTTTTCCCTAATTCTATTGATGCAATATGCTCTTGAGAACTCTTTCCAATGAGGGCTCTATTCCTATTGATTTTCCATTTTTTCAGAGTAAAATCGCTTCCTCCAGTAAACATGAAATCATTACAAGTAGATAAACAACAAACAGGTCCTCGATGACTTTGTAATGCTAATATTGGCTTTGAATTGATTTTCCTTTGCCAAATAACAATTGATCCATCTTCATAAGCAGCAGAAATTGTTCTTTCTGCAATTCCCATTGCACAAACCGATTTATTCTCATAAGAAAACTGTCCAAACACAGAATGATCTTCATTTTCCCTTTTAATTGCTAATATTGATCCTTGAGAAGTCCCTACTAGAATAATTTTATGATCGAGGGTAAAAACATTTGTGTTACCACATCCTAGACTAACTGATGTGAGGCTAATGGGTGGGATTGTGCGGTTTAGTGTTTTTCCTTTTCTATTTGCTACTATTGACGAATCAAATACCAATAATGTTCCATTTTCAGTGAGAACATATACAGTTTGTGGACTAGAAGGATACACTGCAGATGAAACAAAATGTTCATTTTTTGTCCTTTCAGTATTAATTTTCCTCACTGACAACGACACTGGATTCTGTGATGATGCTATAGTTATATCTACAATACATAAGAGCCTATTACCAGAAACAATGACGTATGTGCTATCATTTGACAAAAATAAATGTTCTGGAATGCATGAAAGACGATAATACCCAATACACATGGGCTTTGCAAGAGATAAATCCCATAATAGGAGGAAGGGCTCTGCATCAATACCTACAGTCACGAGTTTTCCGTGAGAATAGCTTAAAACCATGCATGAAAACCCATTTTCTTTCGTTTTTATTTCGTTTCGTTGTAATATGGAATCGCATTTCTCATTCATAGAAAATATATATATTTTGGAATTAGATCCGTTCTCTCCGATAGCCAAAACATTATCTGTGATAGAAAAATTCATAGAAGATATTTCTCTTCCCTCATCACTTAAAGGAAAATCAAATCTTTGCAATTTCGAAGGAATAACGCAAGAAAAGAACCCGTGAGAAGCAAAAGCACATGCGCCAGTTTTATAATGAACACAGAAACGATTTTTATTTAACAAAGAAGACCCAATGATTTTATCTAACGCAGGTTGATTCATTATAAAACCTAAGTACCAAATTGGGCATTCTGCTGAGAAAGAAATTCTCGAGCATTATTAGCTTCATAAATTGCGGAAATGAGATGCGTATATGCTTTTTCAAGGTCATTCTTCATTTCCTCGCTTAGATATGAAACTTGTGGATCAATTCCAATGCTTTTAAGTTCATATTCCATTTTTTCTTGAGCTGGAAGTTCAAACCAGTGAATATCACAATTATCACTAGTAATGAACGACTCCATTGTCTTTTTTTGGCATGGAATCAAAGCAGAAATCAAAATATTGGTAAAATCCATTGACTGATTGCGAATTTTTTTGATTAAAGAACCTGTTTCTGGTGGCAATTTCGAAATATAATCTCCAATAATCGGCCTATTCCATGAAATAGAAGATGGATAAGCCACTGGAACAAGATAATTCTGATTCAGATTATTACTCTGAGAGAACAGTTCTTCAAGAGATTTCCAAGGATTTTGGAATGGATTTTTTCGCCTATTCTTGGCATATAATCCTTCTTTACCTGCTCTTCGACATTTTTTTATTTGATATCTTGAGATTCTTTTTTCTAACATTCCATTTATTTGAACACATTGTGCTTTATCATTAATAAATAGCATTTTGCTTAATGGTATTAACAGAAGAAATCAAAAAAAAATGCGTGCAAATTATGGACAGATTAATGGAGAGACCATGCGCCTTGATGTTTTTAAAGCCAGTGAATCCAGATGAAGATGGGGTTCCTGATTATTTTAGCGTTGTGAAACATCCAGTTGATTTGGGCACAATAAGACAGAATCTAGTTAGCAATAAATACAAAGAATTAGTGCAATGGGAAACAGATATGCGATATATTTGGGGGAATGCAGAAAAATTTAACAAAAAAGATTCTGTAATATCTAAATTGGCCTTTGAGCTGAAAAAACACTTCAGAAAGGAGTACAAAAAGCTGAAAAACTCTTTTTTACATAAATGGACTCTAGAGGCATCGAGATTAAAAAACAATCTCGACTATTTATTAGATAACCCGCCAGATTTAGTTAATCCTTACGCAATTATCTCAGTTAGATGTGACGAAATCCCAATAAAAGACTACACTGATGATGAACTAAGCCAAATTGGGAGAGATAGCATGCTCCTAACATCACCAAATGATCAAAAAAAATTAGAATCAATTATATTAAAGTATAAGGCTCCATCATCCAAAGACCCTGTTTCAAAAGTCATTAAAATAGATATTAACACTCTCTCAACACAAGCAATACACGAATTGAAGTCCTACACCGAGAAAAGGCTCACAGAAATGGGTTTATCTAAGTAAATAGGCAAGCGCGAGTTTATTTGGCCGGTTGCGGTTTTCCAAAATCATGAGTTTCTTTTGGCTTTTGTCTTTGGCAACAACGTCGTTAGGAAGCGCCTGTCTGGTATTTTTTGCTCTCCCATTCGGCACCAAAATTTTGAAATCATTTGCGGGTTTTCTTCATAAAGCATGGATTCCGATTTTAGCGCTTACAGGTGTTTACTGTCTTTTAATAGTACAAGAGGGAACAAGCTATCGCCTTGCTAGGGCTAAGAAAGACTCACCAAAGGGTGATAATATCCAATATGAGGCGGCAAGCATGATTAAGCACCAAAGGAATATTTATATAGTCCTTCTTGGTTTGACTGTTCTCATTGGTTTACTGCTTCTTGTATGGCAGGTGCATTCTTGGGCGAATAGAAATGATGCTGTGAGGAGGCGAATCGAGAATGAAATCCAAAGCAACAAGTAAATGTCTCATTAACCATGATTGTTTTCCTTGTGTGTCTTTTCGGCGACTATTTCCCAGGAATCAACCCTTCTAAATCGTTTTTCAACATTCAAACCCGCATTTATGAAACGAATTCGGGTGACTATTACGTTTCTGGGTGCAAATTAACCGGGTTTTCAAATAGTGCAATATTTTTCTCGATTAGTGCTTCAATCCGTTTGCTAATTGAAAATTGCTTCATTAGTGAAAGCCGTCCAAGTGGAAATATAGGTGGAGGTGTTTATTTTGATTGTTCATTGGGGGATATTGTTCTTTCCAGAAGTTGCGGCTATAAATGCTCTGCATCTGAATGCCAATTTGGTTTATTTCGAGTTGGAACTGGGAAAACCATTAAGCTTGTTGACAATTCTGTCTCTGATAGTTATTTGGTCACTGGCTATGCAACCTTGTACACTAATGACCCAATACAGGTGCGCAAAGGAAATCAATTAGCGCAAAATTGTAATTTTTCGCGGAATAGCGGGCTTTGTGCATCGGGTTTTCAGACATTTGATTCTGATTCATGTAGTATCCAGTATTGCACAATTGCTAAGAATCATGCCTATGATTCCATGTGTGTACGATTTGAATATGGTCCAATTACGCTTCAGAATTCCAATATTGTTGGCAACTCTAACACCAAGAGCTCATGGGGTTTGATTCATCATCACGGAGGAACATCAACAACTTCTAATTGTTGTATTCAAGACAATACTTGCAGTTCAGGTACACTTATAATTTTTTATTTTTATACTGGAAGCGCTTCAATTAGCTCATGTTGGATTCAATCAAGTGGAACATTAAATGGAGTCACCCATCAGTCACCAATCGTTCTTTTCAGTACATATCAGTTTACCCACATTCCTCTTCATTTATGCCAATATGGAACTCCATTGAAATCACCTAGACTATCAACAAAGAATCTTTCCTATTTTGCAGTTTTTTCATTAATCATTTTCTATGATTTCTAGCCCATTAATCCAAGTATATAAGAATCAGATGCTAAAACTGAGATCTGAATTGATAATATTCTTTGAATTATTATTTAAGATGGGATTTGGTAATCCCGTTGAAATTTTGTCTGGTTCTCTAGCCAAAATTAAAAATCTGGCAACGAATCTCCTATGGGTTCTTTCAATCTTAACAGAAAAAGTGACTCATGTAATGAGGAAAACACTTTTAAATTCAATTTTGAGAAGAATATTTTTAGCTGCTCATTAGTTTTGTGATAAAAATTCTTTGAAAATCAACCATTACTTCTATTGAATCGCAACTATTTATATGAAGTGCACCCTGAGCGATATATTCACTGATCATGGATATATTATGGGGGATGAGATTGGAAGAGGTCAATATGCTATTGTATATAAAGCTATGTCTATTAAATACAATATTCAATTCGCTGCCAAAGTATTTGATTTATCAAGGAAACAATCTGAGAAACTTGTCGGAACATTTTTGGCAGAAATAAAGGCTTTATGCAACTTAAGCCATCCTAACATAATTTCAATCTATGATCACTTCGTAAGTAACGATTATCTATTTTTAATCCTTGAATACTGTCCTGATGGAAACCTTTTTGAGTATTTGGGGAAGAATGGTAAGCTTGGAGAAGATAAAAGTATTTTGATATTTAGGCAACTACTGGAGACACTAAGTTTCATGCATGAGAAAAAGCTCTGTCATTCAGATATAAAACCTGCGAACATTCTAATTGACAAATATGGAAGACTCAAATTCTCAGATTTTGGACTATCTGCTTTTATCGATAGCCAAGAACTCAAAACCGAGTTCATTGGCTCATTCTTATTTATGGCACCTGAGCAAATCCTTAAGAAAGCTTTTGATCCAATGAAAGCCGATGTCTGGTCTTTGGGAGTGACATTCTATATGATGATGACTGGTGAGTCTCCTTGGCCATATAACTCTAAATCAGTTCTTGAAAAAGCAATTATTTCAGGCATGTACCAAATCCCAGAAAACATTTCCACCCCATATGCCATTCTTTTCTCGAAAATGCTTCAGGTTGATCCAAAAAAGCGAATGAGTGTTGATGACCTTTTAAAGCTACCCCTTTTTAATCAATACCATATTTCTTCTAAATCAGAAGGATACATTGGAAAACTCATTCCACCACCTCCTCTTCGTAAGCCTCCACAATCATTTACAATTAATAAGCCAACATATCAACAAAACAAGGCTATATCTTTTGAGTCTCATAGATCATTTATGGGACGTCTAAGCATATTGGACTTGAGCAAGAAGAGAAAAAAGCCCAAGCTTATCCTATAAATTGTTATTATAAACACTTTTTATTTGTGTTTCATGGCTGAGGAAAATACTTTATCGAGTCTCAATAACGAAATAAAAGCATTAGAAGCTGCTAGCATGTCATTAAAAGAGAAAAAGTCTGCTTTAGCTGGGCAGGAGCAGACTGTATGTGGATTATGTGATAAACTTAGGAAACAAAAAATGGAATATCAAACAGAGTTATTGCACTTGGCTGGTGAACATGATAGAAAAACTAAAAGTATAGCTGATGAGCATGTTATGCAGAAATTCCGATTAGAAAAACAAAAAGAGAAAATTGACTTACCCTATATAGAATACTCTCAGCAGCACAATATTTTACTAGAAAAGATGAAGTATATGAAGCAGAAATGGCAAGAGCGTGAGAATCAGTTTATATCTGAATTAGCAACAAAAAGAGAGAAAATAGAACAGATAAAAGCCAAAATTCTAGAAATTAGAGCACAAAAAGGTATTTATGATAATTCCCACAGCATTAAAATTGATTCTGGCTTTTCATTTGCAAATAAGTTTAGAGATCATGAAATGGCAGACATTTTTGATTCAATTCATTTATCTAATACTTTTTCTAGAGAAGAAATAGAAAAAAAGGAAAAACAATTAGCCCAAATTAAAAAAGAGTGTTCCAAACTCGAATCATTGTACAAAGAGCTTAGGAGTAATCAAAAGTCTGATATTTAATATTTAATTATCATCTTCTTCCATTTCTTCTTCAGATCTTTCTGTTTGGTTTTCTTCTGTGGTTGATTCATTACAGAAAGAAACAATTTTCTTCCTTGGGAGTTCCATTTCTGGAAGGTTTTTAAGCGATGCTTTCTTTAAATTAGTAAGATTATGAGATATGAACCTAGTATCATCAATACATATTAACGATTCGCCTGAATATGAATAAATATGAGAATACTTGCCCATATCGGAAACAATGTACTCTAAAACTCTGAGTGTAGCATTTCTTTCATTATCAACAGCAAAATAACTCAACAATCCACTATCTTTCTCAATACATAATGGGAATGCCGAAAGGACTTTCTTTCTATCAACAAATGGGAATTGAGATACAACTTGATCATATGAAAACAATGCAATTTGGCCATCGTGAAGGGATACAAGGCATCCATTATATTCATCTATTATTGTCATAGAAAGGACAATTGTTGGTGAGTTATACCTATATACCTTATTAGACAGTAAATCATGAACACTAACTCTTAAGCTACTTTCAGCAATCCATAAATATCTTTCATTGCAGCATATAGCATTAATTACACAAGGAGTAAGTATTTGAGACTCACATTGGCCATTCTCGTTCCATATTCTCACATAATTATCTGTGCTTGAAGATATTATGAACACAGATGATTGAGACACAGGCAAAATGCGGGTAATTTCAGAATTATGGGCCCGTGTTTTCCCTGCAGGAGTAAAAGACCGAATTAAATTCAACTCCATATCAAACTCGGATATCTGTCCTGTTTTAAATCCAACAATCCAAGTACCATTTCTAGAATAACAGCACGATGTTGGTTCTAAATTCAGCATTCTAAAACACTGATTATTTAATAATGAACGAATTTGTATCAAACCATTGCTAGAAATAGCTAATAAGTTCTCTCCAGATGCATCACACGATATCCCAACCAATTCATCAGGTACATTTCCTAACGAAGAGATTTTTGAAGGACGCGGAACAGAACCCTGAGATCCCATAAAACCAATTATTCATTTATTTAACATTTATTGGCATTTAACAAACGAACACAATGCGAATAAGATCAGAATCAATGCAAAGAATGAAGAACAGCAAATAAGCATTATGACAAGCTCTTCACTGTACCAATGATGTACCTTTTCACAGTTGATATTTTTACCTCGTGGTATGTGCGTTCCTGTTAAAGGCCTTGGAGCAGAAGATTCTTGCGACCTAAAAGTAATACTCACTGAGCTCGGAGGCTTCCCCCTATTAGTAAGTATTCTTATGAATGGAGCCTCAAAAACATTACCCACTTGTCCGCTATAAGAAAATGTTCCTGCATATGAAGAAAAATTGGTATAAGTTTCATGAATAAAAACTCTGTCGAGAGGATCAGATGATGTCTGTTTCACAAAGAACAGCTGAGATGTAGGGGCAGAAAAAATGAAGCACTTATCTTCATAGTTGCTAAGCTTATAAAAATCACGAAGATGAGGAGTCAATGTTATTGTATCCAACTCATGTGATGAGAAATAAGCGCCTGTTTGACAGTATCCTGGGAGAGCAGCATATGTAAATGAAACTCTTTTATGCTCTATTGATGATAACGAAATTGAACCATATGGAAGTTCGATAGCACGAAAAACAGGAACACGGGATCCATTGGCAAAATAGTCTCTATTAGTTTCTCTATTAGGTGACCTTGAATAATACTCGCTATAAGACACTTTATCATCAACGTCATAAAAAACTATGAAAAAAGGATACTGAGTAATATTAATGCATAATACCTCTCCTGGATCAATAATCTCTTGAATATGAAACGCTCCCATTTTAGTCTCTATTGTTTTTGTACACAAAGAGTGAACAAATGTGATGAAGCTAATAAACATTGATGAACGATTAAATAAATTCCTGTATCTATATGTTAAAAGGATGATATTCTCTTCACAGAGTTGGAATTTAGCTTTTGGAAGTTAGATTATAAAATTTAGGACTCATGATGATGTTTTTTTCAAACGAAATTGCTAATCACCAAAAAAAGATTAAAAAGTTTATTGGATAAGTGACCATTATTCTTCTCAAAATAATGAATGGTTTGCTTTCACTTCACTATCTGTAATGTCAACCTTTACTCGTTACATCATTTTTGATAATGGAAAATATCATTTGGTCAGTGAGATTCCTAATCACCCCAACTACTGTTCATTCCAGGCTACAAAGTCTATTAAAGCCAAATCTTTTAATAGTCTTGGAGAATTAGTTTCATTTCTTTTACAAAGAATTCAAAACCAAGTAATTATCAATGATGAACAGTTTCAAGATTCTTTTCAAAGGTTCATTAACCAAAGTTTAGTAGGTAACCAAACCCCCACCCCATCCCACCCCATCGCAAATAAAAAAGGAAAATAAATTCATGTTTCTGTATTTTGTAACATGATCAAGTTCTCATTAACAGATGATGATGTGTATTGAGATGTATTTACATTTTGGATTTAATGTTTTTTATCAAATGATGATATGTGTGGTTTCTGATTATATGTTGGTGTTGATGGCCAGAAAGTATATGAAGATGAGATATCAGTTGATCATTTGCTATATTCTGATGAATCCCGATTTTGTAAAAATCAAAACACGAGAATTCTGAGTACTACTCGATGTTTCTCACATTAAAATGAGGCTCATTCATTTTGACCTTGAGGGATTTCATGTATTCAATCTTCCATTTCATTTTTCCAAGTTCTTCAGATCTTTTTGTCATTTCCGAATGCAATTCTTCTTTTTTGTCAACTATTGCCATTTGAAGATCAGCCTTATCAAATTGCAGAGTTTCTAATTGGGAATTCATCTCGATAATGCGCCTTTCAAGATTGGTACTATATACTTTCAAACTTCTAAGGAGTGTTTGAATCTCAGACACCCGGAAAATACCTGATTCCAAACGCTCATAAGATTTGCGGAGTTTTGGATTAGAATTTAGAATCCCATCATTGGCTTTGGGATAAAGGGAATCATGAAACCTCTTAATTCTTTCACCTGAAAGAACAATATTAACATCCTGATCTTTTAAGCAATTCTCTGCACGCCTCTTTGCCGCCATTCCTTCAACTTGTATTTGGCGAACAAGTGCAAAAATTTGATTGGTTGTTGGTGGTTCTTGAGAATTCTCAATTTTAGAAACCTGTAATTTTCTGTTTTGTATTTGTTTCATTATAGATTGTTTCTGAACATCATGCTCGTGAACCAATTGTCCCATGTATTGTTTGTGCCTTTCAATGTTATCCCTCAAAACAGAAATATCATGTTCGAGACCAGATATATTCTTTTGAATTTTCGTGTGTTTCGCTTGGAAGCTTCTTACGCCTTCTGCATTATACGAAACATCATGTTCAGGTGGCTTCTCTGGTGACTTTTTTCGAATAGAAGTATAAAAGGCTGTTGGCTCGAACCTTCCTATCTCCGAAATGGTGTTCAATACTATCTGATCTGGAGTCCTCGAGTCGGAAATCGACCCTTTTAACATAACGAAAAATGATCGTCATATATAATGAAAACTCGGGGCTACAAAGAATCAGTGTGTGTTTCTCGCCAAAGTATTCTTGAAAAATTTGTAGAAGAAGATAATGTAAGACAAGAAATAAAATTTTGGGTTCGAGAGTGCGAAGGAAAAAGGATGATTATGTGTGCTGATCTGACATTGATTGAGACTTATGAAGAGTGGTTGCTTTTTTATAAAAAATTGTGCAAGAACCCTGATATCTCTGTGGATCAGCCAGCAGTGCTTTTAAAAGTATTTTTGGGCATTTGTGAATATAAAGAGTCAAATAATGACGTATTAATGGCCAAAATATTCCGAAAATTAGCTAGATTTTTTGAGTGGGGAGATATATTTGGGTTTTATCTCGAGATTTCCAAGAAACCAATGAGCAAGTCAATTGAGATAATCATTACTGGAATAGCTGAGCATTTTCCGTCGGATGATCTAATCACCAATGTTGTTAAGTTTGAAGATAAGTATTTTTTGGAGGCAATGATTTCTCTTTTGAAAAATGGAATCGAGCCTACCAATATCGATCAGATAGTCCAGAGATCCTTAACAATCCGAAAGCACAAAGTGTTCTTTGTTTTGTCTGGATTGTCGCTTACTCTTCAAGAGTACAACAACAAAGGGTGCCTTGTTTTCTGCCTTCAAGTGCTCCAGGAATCATCAGATAGATTATTGATCAATCATTGTATTTTCTTTATTCAAATGATCTTTAATGGTGTTGAACTCCCAAGCGAAATTGTCGTTGCTCTTTTTCGAATACTATCTGAGGGATTATTCGATTGCAAATCATTTGCTTCCAGTGCTCTTGTTGCATCATTTCCATATTTTTCTAATCATTATTTGAAAGAACTCATTGACAATGGTATATCAGATGTATTTTTTGAGCTCCTTGAAGTATCATCAGAGACCATTAATCCTAAGCTTGCTATCTCAGTACTGCAAGGTATCATTTTTCTCTTTAAATTCGACAAAAAGGCAATATCGAACTCAATCCCTGATGATATCGGGACAATAATTCACAATTTCTTGTTTTATTATGAATCTGAAGAAGTCATAGGCCTTGCGCATGATTTGGTTTCTTTGTTTAGCTAAACCCTCGTAAAAATAAAAATTGTCATTAAATGATTAAGAGCTTTCCATTGCCAAAGGTTGAAAGTGTTCCTCTTTTTTTAGGAGACAATGTTGAAGCCATTGAATATGGTGTTTTCACCTGGGAATATATGAAAGATCATCAGGAATTCTTTGTTTATGGATCATTTCCTGTTATTGTTAAGTCTGGTGAAAATTATTTCACTATGATTAGGGATTATTCATATTTAGAAAATATTCGTAGAAATAAAAGTATAAATTTAAGTAGCTATTCCAAATGGAAAGCAAATGACCAGAATATGCTCTTTTTTTGGGATAATGGAGATGACATTGCTAAAATTATTGATATATTAAATAAGAATTCTATTGGGGCATTTATTATGTATGAGGAAGAAATAATGAAATTTGCATCTCCTGTGTTTTGTCCCAAATTCATTAGATGTTGGGAAAATAAGGAATTTGTTTTCGTTCCAATGCCATATTCCATCGAAATATTAACAAAAATGTCACAAGAAGACACTGATATCAGTTTTTTTGATCTAAGTGCTTTGATTAGTCTGAAGTTCGATGATTCTCGGCTAGAAACGATTTTTAGGAACAAACTTAGCATTATCGATGATGTTATACAATTCGACATTAAGAAAACTTTCGATAAATTCTATTTTACTAGGTTCTTTGCACCAAAAATACCACATGAGATTGATTGGGATAGCCCAACTTCTCTAAAATATAATCCAACCAGGTTTTATGAGACAAATATTAGTATTGAAGCCATGAAATGGGTTAAAATCATTACCAATTTTGAATATCCTTTAGCTGCCCATATTGTTGATACAGAGCTTAATGAAGCAAAGTATTATACTCTTTATGAAACAAATCCTTCTTCAAATTTTATGGCAGTTTCAAGTTTTAATGATTATGAGTGTAATATCATTTCATTGACTCCAGGAAGGCTAATAATTCGAGCATATCAAGACTTTCAGATCACAGAAAATGACCTTGATTGCATAGTTCTGGATATTTATAAACAAAAATAAACTTAATCTTTTTCCAATTCTTTCATTGATGATTCAAGTAATTTTGATACTTCAATATGGTTATGCATTGTTGCCCAATCATATGGTAATTGGCCAAAAAATCAATACCGACAACATAAACACAAATCAAACTAGGTTTTTTGTATGAATACTAGCCCCTCGTTCTAATAAGCATTTCACCGTTTCAATATTTCCGCTTCTTGCTGCATAATGAAGTGCACTAATCCATTAAAAAAATATTAATTCATGAAGATATATGCCAAACAGAAGACCGAGAATTGGGATTAGCTCCTTCATTGATTAAAACAACAATAGCTTTTGAATCACCTCTATCAGCACTAAAACATAGAAGATCAGAAATATAAATTTCTTAAAAAAATATTGTTCTTTGTCATTAATATCAACCATATTAACAAATATTGGCAAAAGATCATACTGTCTATTAATAATGGCACTATGGCATGGTGTTTGGTAAATTTAATTGAATAACTCATATTATTTTTTGAATGAATAGAAATCCCTTTGCTAATCAAAAATCTGCTCAACTCTTGGCACCCTCCAATTGCAGCCATATGTAGAAGAGTATTGGAAATATTACAACTAAATAATTATTCGTATTGGATCAATATTGCTCACTATTTTTATATATGCCCCAGTGTCAATAAGATAAAAAGAAAATTGTTCATGTCCATCTGCTGCAGCAAAAAATAATGGTGTATAGAAATTGCATAAATGAAGAAATCAATGTTCAGAATATTAATTTTTGCACCATTGGAAATTAGCAACTGAGCAATTCTCTTACATCCATTCTTGGCTGCATAATGTAATGGTGTCATCCCAATATTATCTTTTAAGTTTACAATTGTTAACCCATATTCCTTGAGAAAATGTTCAAGTAAATGAATATTATTGTTAATTACTGCATAATGAATTGGGTGTAAGCCTTTTTTGCTTGAAAAACTACTTAAATTTGGTAAATTCATTATTAGGGGTACATAATTTTGTTTTGATGCCATTTTGAGTTCAAAACCTTCAATTTTGTTCATTTCAATCAGCCATTTCACAATATCTAATCTTCTAAACAAAAGAGCTTGACGAAGAGCAATCCGATATTGAATATCATTGAAAGAATGAGGAACAAAATCGATGAGACCTGATGAAAGTGCTTGATAATAATAATCATGATCATCTTTTTGAACAATAATATGCTTTAAACACTTAATTGATCCAAAGTGTGCTGCTATGCATAAAGGGCTTAATGAAGATGGCTGAATACACCATTCATATTGACTCCATTCAATATTTTTTTGGTCCTCTGCTGACGAAGACTCGATTTTTAACAGCATATCTACGTCATCATACTTCAGAGCATATACAAATGAATCTTTTTCCCATCCATATTTAATCTTATCATTCTCAAGGTGAGGAATAATAAATCCATCTTGATTTATCTGAAAAAATAGATTCAAACATGGTGATAATTTCGTCTTATTCGCATTAAATTGATAATCAACACCAAAAATCAAGTTTACAGAGTAAAGCAGCTTTGGCGATGAGCTGATCAGCTTCAAGAAAATCATTTTTTTTATGTAATCATCATTTTTGTCCATATTAATTAGTAAAAAAATTAAACTCGCACATAATTCTATCGAAAATGGCCTAATTCTTGAAGTGAGAATTATTTCATTCAGAAAAAGATCAACAAAGTCAGGAAATTCCCTGTTTTTAATTATAAATTCGCGATTAATCTCATTAAAAGATGGTGAATCACTTGACAAAAAAATCTGCAATTTTTCAATCTCTCCTAAATCCATGAAATATATGGTTTTTCAAATCTCAAAATACATTTTTACTCCTCTGGAAACAAATAATATTCAAAAATCTGATTAAATACTCATTCTATTGATGACGCTTTAATCTCAGATACATCAATTGAAGCTAGTGTCTGCGCTTTTGAAGGATCTATTTGAGAAATATGCTCTTTGACTCTCTTTTTAATTGCAGATACTGAAGGAATGCAAATCATACTTGATTCTTCATGTTGATTAACAAAATCAATGAATGTGGAATTCAACTGCAGAAGTTGTTCTCTAAGTTTAGCTGTCTCGATTGAGAATTCTTCCTGCTCTTTCTTCAAAATAGCCATATAATTCTTAACTTGTTTTTCTCCATTCATTAATATTCTCCTTCTTTCTTCACGAATAATTTCAATTTCATCAATAAAATCGCTTTCTGAAGAAGTAAGATGATGTCTAACTTCTCTTTCCCTTTTCATTTGTCCAATTTGGAGATGATTCAAAATATTTTCATCGTATAATCTATTACAATTTGTTCTATCATTTGTTGTCGCACTAATAGACTCGGATAAGTAATCTAATGGCTTCAAACTCTTATCAATTCTTTTCATTTTTTGACATAGATCCCAGGGATATATCCCAACTCACACGCAAAAAAAACTTTATTAATAACACAGTCATCACTGTGTATTCTCAGGTTTTTGTAAGATCATTTTTTGATCCTTGGTTGTTAGAAATTACTTTGGTTTTACATGTTGGCGTAACAGATTGTTCCATTGCATAGCATCTTGATATGATCTAAAGCTTACAATTATGTCTTCTTGTGATGATGATAGTATTTTAATAATATTCTTTTTCCCACTTTCAACTTCTTCTGATGGTTTAAGTATTACTTCCGATATCTCTTTAAAGTGCAGGACGACTCCTCCTTTGTTAGTATTTTTTGAATTGGACCACATTAGCAATTGTGCTTCTTCTAAAAGAGTAAACAGTATGTCTACCCACTTTTTTGTTTTAAACAGCCCGGTTATCTGTAATATTGATGCTTCAGCTCTATGAATAATATATCTTGTTGTGAATGTTTCGGTTGGCGCTTCAACAACTTTTTTCTTCTGTGTAACACTGAGTGATGCAGCAAATGTTTTCTCTTTTGATTGTATTTCTTTTTTGATGTCTGTTCTACTTGATGGAGTTGATCTAATAAACCTCAAAAATACAGAAGTAATATCAAAAAATTTCTCATTGGTTTGCGATAATCCAATAAGTGTAGAGATGTTATCTGATAAGGTTCTGATTATTGATGGATTATCACCTTGTAGTTGACCGAGAACTAAACAAGAAAATGTCAAAAAAAAGTATGAAATTGAAGGATCTTCGGACTTAATGGGCTCAAGGATTCGTGGAAAAACAGTTTCAATTTTTGAAGAGCGAGAGACACTGATCTTTGCGATATGAATTGCATTGCCAATACCTTCATACAAAGATGCAAATGGAAGAAATCCTATTGTTGAATGCTTAGCTATCGCACAAATCAAATCATCAGTTAAGCAGTTCCCATTCAAAAAAGCCCTCTTAACTGTTTGAGATAATAGGGATAAATCTGGATAATACCCAGAATTTAGCCCGGGAAATGATCTGACAGCAAACGTAATTTCATATGATAATTCAACGAGATCCATAATAAAATCTTCAATTTTTGTTTGATCCTTGTTCAATGCAATGGATATAGCTAAAATTAGCACAGAAATCACACTCCATTGCGGATAGGAAGATGAACAACATGACAAAACAACAATTCGGATTTCTGGGAAACATTTCAGAAATAAAGCAGAATTGGTACACGCAAGACTAAATAAGTATTTAGAAGACGAATATGATACTTCTGGATCAGAAGAAAGAACATAATTCAGCTCGTTCATCACTAAACCCGCCTCATCCATTTTTGTCAGTATTTAACGTTTAATAAGATGAAAAAAGCAACTAAAAGGCCAATGAGTCTGATAGATAGAGCAAGGAAAGAGCCTAAAAAAGCCGAACCGGCTCCAGTTATTTCTAAAACTCGCAAAACTATCTCTGTTCCGCAATCTGATGGTACTTTTCACAGGTTATCACGACCATTTTCTGTCAAAATTCCGATTAGAGAGGATATAATGGGAGCAAAAGAATACGGAGAACAATACTATGAGCAGCACCCTGAGATGTCGGATGATATTAGGACACCCATGGAGAAATTGTTTGAAATTGATGAACTATTATCAAAAGAAGTATTCGGTAGTGATTTGATTGAGATATTGATAAAACAGAAGTGTCTGAGGTATATTGAATATGGAGAAATCTCAATTCCTTCAGCTAAGAGTCATTTAGTATTAGGCGAGCACTACTTTAAAGAGAAAAAGATATCTAGCTCGCGAAGACATTATCAAAAGGGTTTGTTTATTGCTAACAAGCTATCATTGAAAGATGATATTGCCAAAGCACTTATCATTGGTTTGGCTGAATCATTCCTATATGAAGATGACTCATGTAGCAAAAGTATCTCAATGGCTTTCTCTAACATTTCGAGTATTGAAAAAGATGATATTATTGACTCATCTTTGAGGTTTCGAAGGGATTATATATTGGGAAAGATATATTTTCTCAAGAAGATGTATTCTGATTCAATAAATGCATATAAACTTGCTGATCACACTCTAAATACATACATTGGAAAGACAGGAAACATTACTGAGGCCATTTTTTATGAAGATTATTCGAAATCTCTCCTTAATGGGTCACTCAATGAAGAAGCAATGTCTAATTCTGAAATGGCATTAAAACTATATGAAGATCTTGGAGTTCCTGATGGCATTAAAAGAATGAGGAATTTTATCAATTCTCTTCAGAAACAAGATGCATTAAATAGTACAATTCCTGCTGAGTCACATGATGAAATAAATGGAAATAATCCTGATGTAACAGAAAAGAATGAGGAAGAGTTAGTATCAAGCCAAGTGCAAGGTTCTGCTGAAGAAACAAAATCTGTGAGCGAAATTAATGATGATTAAACCGACATTAGCTTTATTTTAAAAATTTGCTAGCTTGTATTAAAGCAACAGTTGAATCTTCAAAACAAGAAGTCAAGATTCTTCCTTTTGGATCCCAACATAAATCTATAACTTCACTATTACCTTGAATGCATACCATCAAGGCTCCATCATGAACACGAGATATTACAACACGAGAATCAACACCTCCACTTGCAATATACTCGCCTGTTGGAGAAAATCCCATTGTAACAATCTCATTTGTATGTTCTTTCAGAATACTATAGCATGTGTGAGAAATAACATTCCATAAGCGGAGTGTCCCATCCAATGATGCTGATGCAAAAACATGTTGGCACTTGGGTTGCCACCTAACAGTAGATATCACCCCATTATGACCCTGAAAAACAAAAATACATGAACCATCATCTCTCCATAATCTAATGGATCTATCTGCACTTCCTGATAATATTAGAGTTCCATTACTATTCCATGCCAAACTTGTAACTTGATCTGTATGACCATCGAGCCTTACTGTTGATCCGGTTACTGTCTGGATATATATCTTATGATCTGCACTTGCTGAAGCAAAACATATATCATTTTTCCATGCAATATCAAGGATTGTATCACGATGAAATGAAAAGCGTCTGATTAATGCTCCTTTTGAAGGATCCCAAACGATACATGAATGATCTGCTGATCCTGTACACAATAATGAACCGCTAGGGTTGAATTTAACGACAAAAACGGAACTGTCATGACCATCCAATGAATATTTAGGAATACCATTTCTATCATATATCGAAATAGTTTTAAAAAATGATCCAACTGCAATCAATGAACCATTTCTGTTAATATCGATAGATGTAATATCTCTATCTATCCCATCTCCACTAGATTTCATTTCAAGAGACTTCTGAGATACAGGCTGACCATCATTTATATCCCATAATATTCCAGAAGAATCACCACCACCAGTGATCAAAATATCACCCGAAGTTGACCAACAAGAAGTATATACTGCTTGAGGATGACCTGTCAATATATAAGCAACTTCTGGAGACAGTATTATTGGATCCAAACTGTTAATAATTTTTGATTTAATGATATCTATATTGATACTAATGCTAGTATCTTTCTCGGAATTCTTTGATGCAACAATCTCTGGTTCGGGATGCAATTGTTCAAGATTTTTTATTGAATCAATTATCTCACTATCGCCTTTTTCTTGGGATAATTTAATAGATTTCTCATATCTAAGATATCCTAAACTGTTTTGAAGGATCGAAACAAGAGCTCCTGATGGGATTTGATTCTTAGATGAATTTGAGCTACCGATCAGGGATTCTGTTCCAAAAACATATGCTGTATGGGAAAAACCACTCTCTTTAAGATATTTGTATATTAGTAAGTTAACTTCGTCAAGAGAAACAGACATCGGTTTCTAATGACCAAAAACTGGCTAAATGGAGAAATGCAAATCTAAACATTTATAACAATCTATTGATCTTTTCCGAGAGTTCATCGAACTCTTTCCATTCTTTCTCTTTGATATTTCGCTTGTGCTCTTCTGACTCATGGTGTTGATCAGGGCACTTAATTTGTGTGCGGCAAATCTCACAATAAGCTCCAATCAGAGGATTTTTGTTATTTGATTGGACTGTCTTGGAGTGTATGTGACTATTGAGCTTTTCCATCATAAATTCAATATTTTCTGGGATAGGCTCAAATGGACTGATACTGTAACCATTAGGAGTCTTACCATGATAGATCTTGACAGGATCAACTGCTTTGTGAATGGGTCTAAGTCTTCCGCCAGTCTCAGCAACAACAATTTCTTTAGAGATCGATAGTTCTTCCTCTAAAATGGTATCTTTTGTGAAATGGTAATCAAACACCCACGGAATTTGTTTTAAAAGAATCACTGTTGGTGTTTTCTGCTCAAAAGTCGACATTTGAACAAGATTATACCCTCTTGTTTTCTTTATACCAATTGTACTGACTGTTGTTGGCTTTTCAGAAACAATATAATCTGCCATCAAAGGCAGTTTGGAAATAATAGTCGCACCACAGTTCTCTAAAGACAAAGAGACTTGATTAGCTGTCATTGCATCTTCAATATTCAGCCAAACAGTCATTCCTGACAAAAAACTTGGAGGAATAACACAATAACTCACGTCTTTGCGAACATATGAGACTTTTGGAGAATCATAAACTATCTTTTTAGGTTTAAGAAGCAAATCTTCCTCATGATGCTGAGGAAGAATTACACTCATTATTCTGACACCGTTTATATTTTGGACATAAAACGATTAATAAACAATTTTACAAAGTGTAAAGTGATATAAACTGGTCTACCAGTCTGAGAGCAGCAGCCTTTTTCCCAGATAATGAACTCTGCTTCATTTTTTCGATTGATGTTGTGGGAAAACTGACTTGTATATCACTTATTGAGAGCTCTTTTCTCATTTTGCTGACTCTATCGCACAAATTGGGTCTATTGAAACAGTCATTAACTTTTTTGCTTTGAATGTATAAAGGCTTTTTGAAAGATTTTTCACAACTCTTGGGCCGACTCTTCCTTGATAACGGAGTTTGGAGCGAAAATCTAAAATACCGGGAATAACGATCGAGTAAATGTTGATAAGCAGGTTCTATTGCAGTGAAAAATTTGACATTCACATAGCATATGTTCATTCTAAATGACATTTCGTGTATTATTTGGCAATTCCCAAAGAGCTTGGTGTAAATCTGATGAATTGCTTGTGTCGAAAAATATGGAAAAAAATGATAAAATGTATCTCTTATGCATGGATCAACGCCCATATTCTTATCGAGATCCAAACAAAACGATTTCCATATCCTTGATACATCTTTGGAATAGCAATCTTTGTCCTCAGGATGATAAATCCATGTATGGACGAGCCAAAACAAAGGAATTATGATCTCTTTGAAAAAATAGAAGCTGCTCGTCATAAAATCAATTAGCTTCAGCCGCTTCTTCTCATCAAACAGGAAAAATGCACTAATAATTTCATTGAACAATTCCCGCTTATCTATGCAATCAACTACCCGCCAAGATGAGCAGGCACAAAGATTTCTAACCTCCTCTTCAATACTCATGGCGCTGAGCCCAGAATCCTTATTCATTCAAACAATTGTTTATACACAGAAAACGAAAAGATTGTTTCTGAAAATTTTCTGTGGAATATTTGAATTAACCTTTAACTTTTTGAGAAGCGGCAGTAGGAAATATCCCTTTTTCCCATTGATGGGGGTACCTGGTTTATGGCGTATACTGGACCTAGCATCTCAGCCCATTACACTTGATTTCTATTCTGGCTTTCGGGTTAGCATTGATATTAATTCCCATTTAAACCGCATTCTTCATGGGTCTTCTTCTAAAAACTGGTTATTTGTGGTAATGAGGGATCTGTTTTCTGTGATGCACTTTAACATTCGGATTGTTGTAGTGTTTCAAGGGGAAAGGCCGAACAGGAATATGTTCAGCTTTTTATTTGGTAACGAATCAGATTCATCAGCTTATTATCGCGTTCGTTCGGCTTTGGTTCGCGCGTCAGAGAATCCTGTTAATCTTGATAATAAAGCGCCCGAACCCGCCTCCGAGATACCAGTGTCTCCCAAGGCTATTAAAACCATTCCAGCAACAAAGGCCCATTTAGAATCATTAAGTATTGAAGAATTTGCCGTGTCGCAACTAAACAAGGTAGCTTCGAAAGATGACCTTAAGAAATCTGTTATTTTGCAAAAACCACAGTTTTCTGATCCAATTATTCTTGATTACCACAAAAATTCTCGTAATAATGGTTTTCAAACCAAAAAATTGGGGTTTTCGGCTTCAAATGACGGGGAAAAGGCTGAAAACAATGATTTTTTGGATGGAATTGAAGAATTATTGAAAGATGAAGATCCATCATCAGAGCAAATGATAGATATTGTTGACGACAAGCCATGCGCTCTCCTCCCAACCGATGAAATTCTAGCTCCTGTAGAAAATTATGTTACATCCGAGCATCTTCGCATACTCTCCGAACTACTTGATCTCATTGGTGTGCCATATATTCATGCTCCAGAAGAGGCAACTGCGGAGTGTGCTCGACTTGAGATGAATGGGTTTGTTGATGCGGTTGCAAGTGATGATAATAATGCAATTCTTTTTGGATCAAGAATTCTCATACGGAATGTATTCTTTCGTCCAAATTCAATTACACTTGAGAGTCTAGAAAAAATAGGTTTGAGTCGGAAAAGGCTTTTAATGTTATCAATGATGATTGATGGTGATTATAACCATGATATTAGAAGAAGATTGTTTACAGTGGGACCAATCAGAGGCTTAGAAATCTTATCTTTTTTCCCTGATGAAAAAATCGGTCTTCTTCAGTTTAAAGAATGGTGGATTAGGGTTATCAAGAATTCTGGAGATGAGGATAGAGGAGATTATAAGTTGTTTTCAAAGAAAAAATGGATTAGGAAACTTGTTGTTCCTAATGATTTCCCTCCTGAGGATTTATATCAAGGTTTTCTGACTCCAAAAGTTGGAAATAGTATTCCAAACATTCGTCTTCCTTCTCCAGACGGCGAAAAGCTTTTTTCTCTCATTAGGAAAACTACCACGATCAGAGAATCAAGGATTAAAGAGATTGTTGATTCTTTCCTCAAAAGATGTAAAGATCTGGTAATAGAGAACAAACTCGATAAATACACTATTAACTCAGTATCAATTCCTGAGAGAATACAACCATTTGTCGACAGGATAATGAGCTTTGATGGGATTACCAACTCACAAAAGCCCGAGCTTTCATTTTTAACGTCAAGTGACGACATGGAAGACATAAGCATTGGCACTGATTCTATTGAAGAATAACAAAAATTGTTTAAAAATACAATAATTTACATTTATTCCTAATTATTCCCAATTTTGGTTTGAGAAACGATTGTAATACTCCTCTTCGATATTCTTAACTAAATTTTGAATTTCATCGCGAGTCTCAAATAATATTGATACTTTTTGTGTGAAATTATGAGGATCCTTCTTGAAATCGTCAATAGAAACAAAATTTTTTTTCCCTGACATTAATAAACGATTAAATAAACATATTTACAGTTTCTGATTAAGCCGAGGAAGTGTTGAGGACTTCTTATCTGGTGGGGGCGGCGCCATTACTTGGCTGTCGGTATTTTTCATCTGAAATGTAGTTTTGATGTCATTAATTAAATCTTTGATATTGAAAGAGTCGTCATATTGAGCTACAAGTTTGGCAAGCTGGCTCCAGTTTTTGTAAGCATTCTTTTCTATCTCAAACTTTTTCCTCTTCGAGTCGGATACTCCTTTCTGATTTCTCATTTTCAAGAATGCATGTCGATGAAGCCGTCCCATTTCAGCTAAAGCATGCTGAGCCTTCGTTTCAACATCTTTATTCCAATGAAATTCAGATGATAATTTCGCAGCCTCATATAGGTACACAACAGTGTGTCTAGCATGATTCACCATCCATTCATCGATTTTACTTTTTGAAAATATTTGAAGAGTGAATTCTGCAACCTTGAAATGGCTAGAGCTAATACCGTCCGCTATTCTTTTTAGAATTTTTTTCGAATAAGCTTTAAGCATTTCTTCATTTAGTTTTGTACATAAGAAAAATAGCATATCATAGTAGCAATTCAACTTGGTTGAATCTGTTATGGGGAAAAACCTTTTAATAAAGAAAAAGAAATCTTCAATGAGAGGAGATTGGGGAATGAAAATGGTGTTGAATAGTTGCATAATATGTTGTGAAAAAACTGGTAGATACTGGGATAATATCAGAGGGAAAACACAACATTTGATCGTTTTGATATATTCGGGACTGGGATTCCTGCCACTTCTGGTAAAAATATGTGCTAAAAGCACCAATAGAGGTGTAATGCAAAATGGGGGAATTATTCCATCAATAAAATCAAGCAATTTATGCTGAATTGTTACTAAAAGCTTATTTCGATCAAGAGGATGATTGTCGAAATAAGATCGCAAAAATGCTAGTAATTGAAGTCTTTCATTATTGTCTGGCAAACTTGTTAAACTAATTGCTCTCTTTGCCAAATCAAAATTCACATGAGGAGATTCGGGAAATAATTGAACAAATCTATTTAAAATCTGAAATGCATAAAAAAGATGGGGCCATGATGGATCAATTATCACTGAAGTGTATTGGCTTGACAAAACAGCAGATGGGAATACAGGTACCTGTTTGAATATATTGTTCTCCAACATTTGAAATGAGAGAGATTGAAGCTCGCTGGAAATCTTCCTAACTTCAATAGATTGCTCAAAAAACTGAACAAGTTCACACAAACTCCTAGATTTGATATCTTTTTCCTCGATATTAATTGTTGGAGAAGAAAAATCAAATATATAGGAACATATTTCGAGCTTTTGGCGGAAAATCTCTTCGAAAGAAGGATCAGAAATGGAAGGAATCTGAGGCCCAATTCGAAACTTAGCATTGGAACTAAAAACTCGATTGGAAGAGATAGAAATGATACAAGGTGGTTCAATATCAGCTGCTGGCTCAAAAACACCAGAACTTGGTCTCGACACAATCCTATTATCAAAAGAACTGATAATTTTTGGAGAAACATCTAGATGGTGAATTTCAGGCATTGATGAGCTTTTGGGTACAGATTTTTTGGCGTTTTCGGTAATTTCATTCAAATCTTTCTTCTCTAGTAAGTTTGTTTCTTGAGATTCTTTCACCACTTCTTTAATATTATCAATGGAATTCAATTTCCCTAGACCTACCTTTAGAGGCATGGGAAGAGATGTCGGTTTTGGTATCTTAAGAAATCTCGTTTCAAATCCAACATTGCTTATCGTTCTGGGTTTTGGAATTGTTTGACTATTTGCATTCAGAATTGGAAGCAATGGTTTTACCATCATCATAGATTCTCTAACTTGGTGATTTTCATCTTCTTTTTTTGTAACTTGATGGTTTTCTGGTGCCTCTCCATTATTTGAGGATATAATTCCAGAATCGTTATTATTACTGTCCTCGCAACTATCAATTGGCTTCAATGCAGGAATATGAACAGAAAAAAATTGCCGAGCAGGATGTCGTGATGAGCAAGAGGACATTGGTTTAGAGTTTAATTGCAGTAGGGTTGTCATATAAAAAAACTAACGTGTTTGATATAAAAGGGGGCTATCGTTTCTATAGAAATGTTTACAGTATAATTCATTGAAAATTCTTCTTCAACATCACAAATCCATGGGCAACCTTTCCTGTTATTGGGGTGTATGACCTGTCATAATTAATATCTATTGATTTGATTTGGGACAATGTAACTCTTGATTTGTTGGCAATAATATGATTGTCTCTTGGGGAATCCTCTTCTGGTAGATCTAGTGGTTGTTCAATGATTGGTTCGGCTCTTTTTGATGAAATTGAGAGCATTACAGGAAGTGGGATTTCGACTCTTGGATTCTCAGACTCATATGGTGGAGGATACGAATAAAACTCTTTCGGTTCATTTGAATACATTTCCCAATTAACATCGTTCAGATCTTTGTCTAGACCAACAATTGCAGTAGGGTGAAATGACAGTGGGAGCATCAATGCTAATGGATGCCAAAAGAAATGGTTACTAAAAAGGGCTAAACCCACAGTAGCTGATATTGAATTCTCCCCACTCAATGAGTTACATGAGATTACAACATTTCTGCCTCCTGCATTTAGAATACCCCATGCACAACACACGCCGAAACTCTGTATCTCTGATTTTTTCCGAGAAACCATTGATCTAAGATACTTTCGAAATTCTTTCGCATAAGGAACTCTCGCATCACTTTGTTGTTGCATCACCATTGCCATAGCCATCATAGCGTTTTGTTTCACGATATCTTCTGAATCTTCGAGGAGTGGCTTCAGTACATCAATGGCATCTTTGAAACCTGTTCCAGCGCAAGCAATTCCAATGGCTAGAGCGGCTCCGCATCTGACATGAAGATGGTAAGATTGGGCTAGAAGATTCAAAACCGAAGGTACCTCTTTATATCTTCTAGAAAGAACAAAACCAACACCTATGACTGCAGCTCGTCTAACATGATCACTTACATCACTAACTGCAATATGTAGCAATCGTTGCAAAGCTTCACTTGAAGAAGTACCAACATATGACATTGCGGTAATCCATGCTGCGCCCTCTCTAAGCAAAGGTTGTCTTGAAGATAATAACTCTGATGCAAGCTGATTTCCTTGATGTTCTCTTCCATACATAATGAAACCAAGTCCCATTGCGATTCCTTTCATTATTTTTTCACTGTTTGTTGTATTTGCATACTTGATAAGCCGATCAATCATGCTTTTATCTCCACTGCCAAGCATAACCATCCCTAATGCATACCCGGCTGCTTCTCCTGGCTCTGGTCTATTTTTGTCCAGTATTGCTCGGAGTAAATCGCAGTGTCCTAAATTACGGCTTCCCATTGAAATTAGCCCCAAAGAAAGGCATGCTCCATGTTGCACGACTAATGAATTGCTATTCCTTAGTCGATCAGTTACGATTTTTATTACATTATCTTTCCATATATAATTCACATAAATAAGTCCAAGTGCATATAACCCACCAGCTAAAACGTGTTCTGGAGGATCACCAGTAATATAATGCTCTAAAACATTTATGGCATCACTTAAATGACCAATGTGAATAGCACCTAATGCGGCAGCTGTAGTAAATTGTGCCCATTTACGAGCAGAAGTAAACCATTGAGTGTTGGTGCGGAAGAAATTATCATCTGCTGTGCCAGAATACATGTAAGAATACGCTAATACAACAGATATATGAATAAATGATTTTGTTGTATCAAAAGTATCTTTTAGGGAAACTAAAATATGAATATCGCTATAATTTCTGTCAAATAGAAAATGCATGTATTGATTTAGCAAAAATTCCCTCGTAAGAATTGTTTTGACATTGTCTAAACAATTCGGAAGCTTTTCAATAATCTTTGAACGATATTCTTGGTGAGCATTTTCTGCTAAATCGAAAGCTATTTGATACCCTAAAAGAATCTTACTCTCATCATCAGTTTGGCATAAGTAATTTAACAACTCAGCAGCTGAATCGGAATCCTCTAATGCATAAAAAAGCTGACTTAAACGGAATTCTTCACATTGGTCTTTCGAAAACTCAACTAAGACCAATAAAAGCTCCTTGCGATACTGGGAATCCGAAACGGATCCGAGAGCAATCTGTATAGCATTGGAAACAAGTGATGGTCTTGATTTCAGGGCCATTTCGACATGAGAAAGAAGCCTACATTCAATAGAAAGACAAATAACTTGTAATAGCTTCCCTTGATCGAATAAATCCTTTATACATTTTTCAACCAATGTTCTATGCGAAAAAGTCGTTGAAACACAATAACTCATGCAATGAATATACTTTTGAATCGCAAAAGAAATTATCTTTTCAGAAAACTGACTATTTTCATGAATATCAAATGAATTTTCAGATTTCAAAGCGTATTCAAGAGCAATATCAAAATTTCCCTGATAGTAGCATGACATAGACACTAATTTCGACGCCTGAAATCTGAAAGGAAAAGAATCATTATTTGAAAGCTCAAAAACTCGATCTATTCTTTCAATTATTAATGGCCACGAAGTAGAGACTATTTTAGAAAGTTCTTCAATGGAATATGATAAAACACGGGAATCATCAGAGTTAAGCAATGAGATTAAACCTTGTGCCGTGTTTTTCATTATAAACGATAAAAAAGGTTTATTATTATAATTCACAAGGTGATCCTTCTGTGTCGATTGCTACCAATAGGAAAAGAAGGCAATAATCTATGCTGAGTTATTATTTCCAGTAGTCCTTCTGGGAAATCGCTTCTAAAAACGCTCAATCTACCATTTTCACTTGCAACGAGTATATTTGGTGGCTGAAGTCTACATGATAGTGGGGGAGAATCGATTGATGCAAGCAAATGTTTTCCCTCTTTGTTAAATAAGTGAATACTTTGGGTGCTGCACACGCACACATAATCCTGGCAGCAGTCCATGCAAACAATGTCTCCTTTAGTAAAACCTCTTCTATGCTCCTTGACTTTTTCACCGGTTTCTGTAGAAAATACCCTTATTATTGTTCCTTTGTGGCTTGCAGTGATCAAATACTTGGAATCTTGAGAAAAGCAAAGGCTCTTAATTGGTCCTGAATGACATTGAATATTAAAAACTACAGAAAACTCGGGGAGTTTAGCGATAAGAACTTTTCCGGGTGTTTCATCGTTAGGCCAAGCTAGAAAAACTTGTGAAAATGCAAATAAGCCCTTTGTGCTCTTTCGATCAATTGTGGATAGAGCCTTTGAAGTACCTATATCATAAGCTTGGATTGCATTTTCCAAAGAAACAAAGAAAATATTGCTATTTGCCCTGATTCCAAGAATTCGGCTAGGAAATTCAACAGATTTCATAAAAATGCCAGATGACTGTTGATATAAAAGCAAAAAAAAAGGAGTATAGGGAGGAGTCTCTGACTGAACTACTGTTGCCAAAGTTCCGTTGAAAAAAGCAGATAAAATGAAAGGGCCTCCGGATAAAAATGATACTGTCTCATACTCTGGAATTTTGTCTAATATTACATTTTTAGGGGTACAAACAACTAAAAAATTCGGATCATCGAAATTAACATATGTTACTGATGGATCTGTATTCATTCGATTTAAAAAATTTGGCTTAACGGATATGTAATTTATGTGTCTTTGGGTAGTTCTTGAATCTTGACATGATCATATTCAAGTGAATTAAACAGACTATCTTCCTTATAGATTAAAATAAACTCTGGGGTAGGGTTATATTTGCTACATTCTTGGCAAATATTATTTATCTTTGTTGGATCAATGGTTTGGATAAGAATTGTGGATAATCGGATGGTTTCTGGCCACATTCCTATGCTTTCATCCATACTTGAGAGTGATACTTTTGTGTCAGGGGTAATTCGTTGTGAAAATGTGCTGATTGAATCCTTATCACAAAGGACAATGTTGGGGATATCTTTAAGCTTTCGATAGAATTGATTTGAGACATAAGCATATGTGCTAGTTGTAACATTCTTTAAAAAGTCACTAATCAACTCTATTGTGGTATTATTATCGTTGTAGTGAAGTGCCTTAAGCGAAATCTTCTTTGGAGCCTCTTGCTTGTTATTCTCTGTATTAGCTTCATCTTTTTCGGGTATCACTTGATTGTTATCATCATTAAGAACTTCATTTTCCCTAATCTCATTAATTTGATCTCTTGTAGAATTGTTATCAGTGTGCTCATGTAAGATCTCCTTTGAATCCTCTGGTGCTGGTTCATTTTGATTAATTGTAGATTCTTCGGTCGATTGTTGGACCTCAAATACAGGTGTAACATTAGTATCTTCCAGAGGCATGGCAGCTTGTTCTATCGGTTGAGTATCTGGTGTTATTAATATGGGGATTTGTGGGTCTGTCTCCTTAATTTCTAACTGTTGGTTCTCTTCTGTCTTTTGATCATGGTTCACAACTCCTTCCTCAAGATCTCTTGGTGTTTTTGAATCATTAACTATAATATTTTGCTTTCTTAATTGTTCGATAGTTTCCTCCATATTACGCATCATGTTATTCTTTTGTTCGATAGTTTCCTCCATATTACGCATCATGTTATTCTTTTGTTCGATAGTTTCCTCCATATTACGTATCATGTTATTCTTTTGTTTGATAGTTTCCTCCATATTACGCATCATGTTATTCTTTTGTTCGATAGTTTCCTCCATATTACGCATCATGTTATTCTTTTCTTCGATCTCTCTTGATAGATCTTGAAACCTTCTCTCGGTATTTTTCTGGTCTTCGTTCAAAAATTGGATTTCGTAATAATCTGACCTTCCAAAAAGATCATTTGCGAACCCCATATTAACTTTCAGAAAATTGGAAATGAAACAAATAACTTGAGTCGTTTCATGCTTGAGTTTCCTGTAAATATACCCAATATTATTGCAGTTATCCTGGTTTCTCAGCATTAAATCGAACCCATCAAATACTAAATACTTGATTTTCTCAATTTTCGATGCAATTTTGCAAGCAATTGATGGTGTAGTAAAAATTATTTGGGATTTTTGCAAATCTTGATCATCTTCTAGTCTATGAACACTAAGCCCGCTAGTTTCCTTTAAATCCTCAATCATTGACAAAACATTTTCAGAAATATGAATAAAATCTGGATGTATAACAATAATCTGTGTGCTATCTTCGTTTTTTCGAACTTTTGGAATAATCTCTGTAAATACACACGTGCTTTTTCCTGTTTTAGTAGGACTACAAAATATCACCGGCCGTCTTACTTCAGATGAAATCACATGCGAAATCATCTTCTCTAATTGGTTGTCAATTCTGTGTTTGGCAATGAAATTATCCATTATAAAAATGCTTTTATTTTTACACTATTCTTTGTTTGAGGTTTCAAATAATCCATTTTCTACCTCTTGGCCTTGTTCTATTCCACGATACTGTTCTCCGTAACTTGGCATGAATAGTAAGAGACATATTGAAACAATAGTGGAGTTTGAAAGTGTCCAAAATGATTCAGCGCTGAAATGTCCTGTTGATGATTCTAATAATATTGAGAGCTGATCAAATACAAATGATGCGAAATTCAAAATAATAAACACTAAGAGTTGGAATAGACAAGGGGTTCCACTGAGCAATGCTTGAATAGAAACAATTACTGACAAAATGAATGTGATCCAATATGTTAGCATATACACATTAAAGTGCAAAAAGAAAACAGATAATGTTGTCAATACCTCAAAGATGATTGCCGAAACATATAAAATGGCATAAAGAATTGGGAGAATCATGGAATTATCTCCGGTAACCCTTAAAGTATTAATGCAAAACACAAAAAAGAACCTGACAAAATAAACATAAAACCTATTAAGCAAATGATCAGAAAAAGACACAATGCCTTGGTTCTCATAAAAGAATGAGAGTGGATTAATTGCAAAAACAGTAGTTAGTCCAAGGAATCCTATTAATCGATATAATGGTGTCGTTAGAAGCTGGTTTTGGTATATGTAAAAAAAGAAAAACATAATGCCAGACAATGATCCCATTAAAAGTCGATTGGTTAGAACAATGTTCAGGGAATTTTGATTGTTAGACATTATTTCAAAGGCGATGTGGTCCATTTCCCTAGCGCAAATTTGAGTAAATGAGATATTAACTTTAAACAAACTGTCGGTATTTAATTTTCCCCTAAATATTGCAACACTATTGCTTTTTTCTTCGTTTTTATTGATGTGAATGGTATATTCTGCATCAAGAAACGGAATTAATGTTGTGTTACTTGGGAATGACAAAATCTCATACCCGTATATAATATTCAGGGGGCAAATAGAATCTTTGTTCCCCTTACTAACTAAATACGAAACTAAACTCAAATCTCGGTTGGATTTAGTCAAATTATTAAAAATTGGCAAAATAATGCTTAAATCCATACTATTGTTATGAAAATAATACTTATCGGCCCTAATAGTGGTCTTTTCAGGAATATTCTTGAAAGAGAAAAACAAAAAACACACATTCAATAACCCAAAAAGAAAAACAATCGCCATTTTCGAGTTGGAAAGGGAATTAAACAAAGAATTCTCAAAAATCTTCTCCATCTTACCATTATCAATGATAACATCGCTGAGCTGAGTATCAGAAGACTTCAGTAACATTGAACTGCTCCAACCGGTTTCAATGTTTAAAAGGTTGTTTGGTTCTGCTGAATCAGAGAGGGGGATTTCCATTAGTTTATCGCTTAATCAGCCTGAAACGAATGAAAAATACCGATTGCCATACTTTTTCCCTGAAGCAGTAATTTTTTTGAGTAATGACGTTATTTCTGGTGTAATATCTGTTGTTTCAAAAGATAATCTCCCTATCAACTATGAATTATTAAATATTTCTATAATTGGACAGTATCGAGTTAAATCTGATGATTCATTGTATACCTTCTTCAAGAGATCGAGAAATGTTTCGACAAATGCTGAAATATGTATAGGTAAAAAAATTGAATTTCAGATGAAACCTGTTTCTTTTTCTCTTCCTTCATTTTATGGATCATTTGTTGATGTCAGGTATGTCATTCAAGTTTCAATGACAACCAAAGAAAGTGAATATAATTCTTCTGTGCCTATATATGTTTTGTTTTTAACACCAAAACCTCAATCTATTGTGCCAATGAAAGCTGAGATAGGGATAAAAAATGTTCTTCACATAGAGTTTGTGTTTCCTAAGCCAGAGTTCGATTGCAACTCTGTTTTAATCGGAAAACTGTTTTTCTTGATTGTTAAAATCAGAATTGTTCAAGTATATCTTCAAATTAAAAGGGAAGAGTTTTTCGACAACGGCATTGTTAGGTTTAAGAATGAGGCGATTGTTTCTCAATTTGAGTTACTGGATGGTGTTCCTGTGAGAGGAGATTCTATTCCAGTAAGAGTTTTCTTTCCTGGTATCAAAGTTTGGCCATGTGCCCAAAAAACTAAAGATTTTGAAGTTTCATATAGTGTTCGCTTTATCCTTTTTGACGAAAATGGAAAACACTATTATAAAGACCTAACCTCGGAATTGTTCAGGTATGAATTATAAACAAATTAGTTTTTTATTTTTGGTTAATAGTTAATGCTCCCAATTCTCTCTTTATGGCTTGAATATCAATTTGATTTTCTTGGATACTCTTTTCGAGACTATTACATTTATTTTTTAGGCCCGCGATACATTGTTGTGTCACGCTTATAGAATCTGTAAGAAGTGACCTTATTGAATGTTGTTCAAATATTTCCTTGTTAATTTGCTGGATTTCAAGATGTAGTTTTTCTCCGTATGCAAGTCTTTTAATATTACTTTGATCTAATTCAAAAATCCTCTCTGGGTTTATATCTATACTTTCAAACTTGTTTTGGGAATCCTTGATGCTTTTTAGAGATTGATTCTTTTGATTTTCAAGATCAGAAAATTGTTTTTCCGATTTCTTACGCAACATTATGTAATAATCTGCACACATTGTGTAACCCACTATTTCAATTTTTAAATCATTTATCAAAGTTTTGATATTACTTGTGGATTTAAAGATTTTCCTTAATTCAACCTCAGCATTAAAAACATTGCACTTCATTTCATCAAGAGAAACAATGGTATTATTATATATCTCTTCTGCTTTGCTTTGTGATTTTGTTTGATTTTCGAATTCATGTTCTTTAGAAGCTAAAGCTAATTCCATCTCCTTTTTCGCTTCTGCAGTCTTTTTTTGAAATACCATATCATATGATTCAAGGTTTGTGATTGTTGAATTAAGCTTTCTATAAATATCTTCTAAACCATAGATTTCATTGATTTGTTGGCATTTTTCATTATAAACTTGTCGGAAATTGCTATTTGAAGGCAAAACCAAATCAGAATTTCTCCTTTTTCTAACTTCTGCTTTGGATGTACCACAATGCAAAATTGGAGGAAATCTAAATGAATGTTTATAAAATCTGCTTACATACCCATTGATATCACTCTCCAATGTAACTTCAGACATTGACAATGGAGTGGAATCACGCAATAGAATTTTGTTAGTTTCTTTAATTAACCCGTGCAATGGAGTGAGTTGAGTTTTTGGCTTAATTAATTGAGGTCTTGGTGGACTTTTGGATGTATAAGAATTCCTCATTAAAAATTTGAAATAATCGCAAATTTTACAAACGATTATGTAAGATAGAAAAATAGTGTGTTAGTTGAGGATCACTAGAGAGGACAGAGTATACAGATCCGAAGTCAAAATTCTTGAGAAACTGCCTTGCTTTTTGGTGATAAGCAATTGTGGTGATTGCAGATAATGCTGGCAGAGTATATTCGTTGTTGGATGAGAGCATGTTAAACATGTATGGGATATATATTAAGAAATCATGAATATAGCATATTCTGGAGAGAGCATCTATTAAGAAAATGGAATTCTGAATAGTTTTGGCATCTGATAAATGAGGAACAATTTCGAGATAATTTTTGAAATAATGATTTTTTGCTAATACAAGCAATACTTTCGCATTAGATGATAATTTCAGAATTACTTTTGAGGAATTATTAATATCATTTAAATTCCTCTTTTCTGGAATGGAAGAAATAAACATACCAAATTCATTTGATTCTGTAAGAATTGATCTATTCTCTTTGTCTTCGCACAGAATTACTATTATTGACAAAGTTAACTCTACAGAAAAAACGCTTGATATCAGCCATTTGGATAATGTTTGGAGGAGGAATTTTCGAAAACTTGAAGATGTCTTTGATAACTCGAGCAATAACCCGATTTGGCTGTTATCAGATATAATGTAGGCCAGTATTGCAGAAAATGTATCCATATCAATTAAATTTTGGGGGCATGAAATCAAAAATGAAAGTAAAGACGGAAATATTGCTGGATTTTGTGAATGCATACTTATAAGCTTTTCTTCTATAGTTATCGATGGTTCTCTAAGCAATGACAAACAATTATATGCTTTGGTAACAATGGTTACATCAGAATGAGTTAGAGCCGTTTTTAAAGCATATAAATAATCCTGGCTCTTAACATGATATATACTTGGATTTGTTGAGACTAAATAATACAATATTTGGATATAATCATTCCCTGCTCCCGATATGAACTGACTAGAATAACGGAATAAAAATTCGATTATCCCCCATGGATTCTCTTGTTTTTCGATTGTCATTACAAAAGGAAGAAGAATTCTTAAAACTTTTGAAGGACAATGAGGAATTGCTACATACATTTGGTTCAAAAGATCTGAAGTTAAAATTTGTGGATATGTAGTGATGGCAACGAGGATAATCATCAATGAAAATGGGAGTAATTCTGGGTTTCCGTAAGGAAGATAAAAATGGCATCGGTTCTCAAGCATTGCATGGAGAATTCTATTGTCATTCTCAATGAAACGCAGAATATGTGGAAGTATAACCTTATACACAGATACATCTGTTGAGGGGCTGAGTGAGTGTCGGATGTTGGAGAAAAAATCTCCTGCAGTTGATGGATTGAGTAAAGACAATGCTTTTCTAAAAGCTTCTATAAAATTACTATCTGATGGATCTCTAAGGGCTGGCCAGATCTCAGAATTGTCACTTTCTCCTTGCTTAATCTTACTCTCATCAACTTTCCCTGAGCTGGCTCTTGTTACAGGTTTCTTTCTATACCCACCAGGAATAGCAAATGGTGGCTTTCTCCCTTGTCCCCCTTTTGATCGATTTGCTTCATCTTTCTTTACTATTCTCCCAATCGACTCGATTTCAGCAGCATTAGAATCTGGGAAAGCAACTCTTCCTTCTCTAAGCAACTTATATATCTTAGAAAATGATGGTCTTTTAGCAGGATCTTGATGCCAACATTTACCAATGAAATCTTTCATAATTTGGGGGGTTCCTTCAGGGAAGGCTGGTCTTTCTCCTCTGTTACAAACAGCAAAAGCAATTTGAACACCAGTCAATCCTTTGAAAGGAGCCGACTCTGTGAGCATTTCCCAAACAAGCATTCCATATGAGTAAACATCAACTTGGCTAGTATATGTTGTGCTCTCAAATATTTCTGGAGCCATCCAATGGGGTGTTCCTACATCTTGTGTCATGAACTCTGAGCTCTCATCAGTAAACCTAGATAAACCAAAATCACAAATCTTTGGATACAAATTATCGTCAAGCAATATATTCAAGGATTTCAAATCTCTGTGAATAATACCCAATGAATGAAGATGTTCCATTCCCTTGGCAATGCCCATTGCGATAATTGTCTTATTTGTCGCTGTAAGATGAGGTGAACCTTCTTTTCGCCTTAATGCGTTATATAAAGACCCCTTTGGTATAAATTCGGTCAGAATAGAAAAAGGATAATATGACGTCCATCCTAAAAATGATAGACAGAATAGAGAATCACATTTAGCCAAAATTTCTGCCTCTCTCTTAAACAAAACCAAATTGGAACCTGTCATTTCCTTAAGAAAAAGTTTTTTTATAGCACACTTAATCCCTGTTTTTTTGTGAACACCCAAAAATACTTCGCCGAATCCTCCTTCGCCAATAGAATTCTGGATCTTAAAATCATCGAGATCTACAACAAAACTTTGCAGCTGAGGAGATACCTCATTATATATATCAGACATGGTATTTGAGAATATAAAGTTTACAACGATCACTCAATTGAATGTATACGATGATTTTTCTCACAATTACCTATGTTGTCAGTTTTTTTAATGTGACATCACAGTTTACGTTGTAAATAGCAATGTTTGAGGGGTATATATCTCATCATGAGGGCCTTAATGAGGGGATTAGTAGCAGTGACAAATCAGATTCAGTTTTGAAAATTCCTCCTAATTCTTTTATGATTTTCATGCAGCAGATGCAAGCATCTATTGCAGAACAGAGTCCGAACCAAAATGAGAATCAGATTCAAAGAACTATTGGCAAAATGTGGATGCTTTTACCCGAAGATATCAAAGAAGATTACAGGAATCAGTCAAAAGCGCTCAGAGAAAAATTCCGTCAAGAGAATCCTGATTTCATCGACAGACCAAAGAAAAAGAAACAATCGCAATATCTAAATGAAAAATACCCACAACCAATCAGAATTAGAGTGGTTTTTTCCGATAATGAAGAACTTATGTCCAACAGTGCAGCAAATGATAATGTGCTGGGATTACCATTATGAGCTAAAGCAATGTTTTTAAATAGAGCGATTTTCTATTTTCATCTTGTTGAACCAAGTCTATCGTCTTCCACAACTAACAATGAGTGAAAACAATAATAGTGTTGAGCGAATCGCCGAGACTGAAAAGAAGGCAAGCTCTTTTGAGTATCCTTTGTTTGTAAAACTTGCCAATGATGGATCGATAAAAGAAGCATTTGAATATTATAATAAGGAAGTTGACGGTAACAAACAGCGCTTTAGAGCTTGTCTCCTTGTTGTTTTTAAGCAGTTATCAACAACAAAAATGGGGAAAGTCCAAAATTTGTGTGCAATTATTTGCCAGCTTTTAAGGGCCAACAAAACTTTGCTTTCCACATCTGATTTATATTATTTGGCGCTTGAATCATTCCCAAAGATTCAAGATCCAAATATTAAGGTTAGAAACAACTCTTCTTTAATACTTGCTTTTATGTGCTTGTCCAGGTGTGGATTTTTTGAGGGAAATGAAGAATTTACCCGTAAATGCATTAGGGTTGTGTATAAAATTGGAAAATCCGAACTTCCTATCAGACTTTTTTGTTTTGAGTGTATAATCGAAATCCTTGTTCATAATGCAGTCAGTTTATCTGTGTTTGAGAGTTTTTGTAGTATGTTCTACAAGTATTATACCGAGGGGCCAGAAAACTTGGATAATTTATATTTCTTTTATAAGATTTTCTGTATTTATCCAGAGTATAATGGACATAGCCCAAAAATCGCGAATCTTTTGAGCATGGAGAGTTTTCAAGAGTTTAATCTATTATTTAGAGAGAGTATATACTATCTCCCAAAAATACACCCATTATGGAATGTCCTTTTGTCCAAAAATAAAACAGAGTTTAAAACTCTAATTGACCAATTTTATGGTAATAATTTGGAAAATGATGCTGTTAATGTTGATTTATACTGTTTATGTTATTGTTGTTTATTGCCCTCTTTTAATAATGAAGAGGTTCTTGAGTTTTTGCAAAATAAGAAATTGGTCAGTATGTTTCTAAAATCGAAGTGTGAACAATGTATGGTACATATTTTGGGACCTATCGTTAGGAATAAGTGTCTATTATCGAAGGATATTCTAATGTGTTTGCTTGATTATGATGATTCTCATCAGTTTTTCAAGAGTACACTATATCAAGTATTTCAACGAATAGAAATCTCTCAATTCGGTATTATTGAGGGATATTTAAATGATAGTACATTTAGTGTTGTTTCTGATTTTCTCTTTTCTCAAAGAGACAGAACTGATATAATTGATTTTAGCTTTATTGGAAAGGTTTTTGATATTGCATGCAATAAATGCGAGAAGGAGGAAGGGAAAATTATATTATCCAAATTTTTAGGGTCAATTATTCAACAAAAAACAGGGAAAACTCTGTTTGACTACATAATGAGCAATAATCATTCATTTGGTGATGTTAATAGTGGATTTAATGAATTGCTCAAAAATCTTAAACATTTCCTTAATAGTTTTGATACTATTCATCAGAAATTACATATTGATTTTGTAGTTGAGTTTGATGAATCAAAAGATGAACCTCATCAATACTTTGCTGCTTTAACCGCTCTTGGGTCATCGAAATATCCTCATTTGATTAAACTTAGTGAAAACTTTGTTAAGATCAGTTTAAGATACCTCCCTGTTGACTGCGTTCAAATCATTAACCGTTATCCTTTGTTACTTGTTGAAGGACTCAATTATTCCCACTTAAGTGCATCTATTTTATGTCCCCTTATAAAACATACATCTGATTTACCAAAAGAAGTTGTTGATGGCTTTAACCAAAGAGATCCTTTCAATCTAATGATATCAAAAGATGAAGTTGAGGAAATAATAGATTCTGTTTTGTCTTGCACTGAGGATTATCCATTCCATCATAAAATTGTTCGGTTCCTGTTTTCATTATTAGATGATCAAAAGATTGTTGCCCATTGTCTAAACAGAATTTCCAAGATGATTGAAGGCGAGAATCTTAATGGGCTTCAGAGTATCATTTATAATATAGAGATATACCCAATTCTTGCACAAAGCATCATTGATTTTATCAAATCAAGTTCCTCTTTTGACAAAGAGACAGCATTCACTGTTGCTAAATCTTTAGTCTTATCAATTATTCAAGTTCCAGATTTAGATTGCCAAAGTATAGCCGAGGCTATTTTTTCTGTGTGCAACCGTGATTACCCATTGAATTCGAGTGGTAAAAAGAAAGCAGAAAACAGTTTTGCATGGGGTTTGAAATGTGTGAAAAAGCTCAAAGGATCATTTGAAAGATCAATATTTACTCCTCTAATTCAAAAAGCAGAAATGAGTGGTTCTCGTCAAGCCAAACGATGCGCAACAGAAATGGCAGCCACAAAGTAAAGAATAGAATCATTATAATGGGTTATTATTATTTTGATTTGGTTAGAACAATATTTGATTCTATAATGGTCCTGTTGTGATTATAAACAGGTCTTCTTTCTATTTTTGAATTCTAATTGAGAAATTGTGGGGCCTGATAATGATGAGATTGCCAATCCACATTGATGTTTTTTGGAAATGATTTGTGAGAATAAGTTCAGAAATAACTTTCTCCTCAAAAATTCTTAATCCTCTTTTCAATTTCAGTTTTTCAAGAGGATCAAAGATCATTTTGATTGAAGAAATATGGGTGAAATTCAACACTCTTTAATGTTCCGATTTCATTCGGTTGTTGTGTTTCTCCTGTGTTCTTTATGCTTTTCACAAGTATATTTGCATGTTAATTTACCATCAGTGCTTTATAAAGAAATTTCCTCCAGTTTTAACATAAAGGTTGATTCACTTTCGGCTTTTTCTTCGGCTTTTTTCATTTCATATGGGATATTGCAACTTTTCAGTGGTTATTTGTTGGAGAAAACAAAAAATTGCATTGTTTTAGGGTTCTCTTCTTTGGTTGCTTCTTATGGGGCTTTTATTTGTTATTCCACTAAAAAACATTGGGTTGCTGTTTTAGGAAGGGTGATTACTGCAATTGGGTGTTCTTCTATATATATCCCCATACCAAGATTATTTTCCAAATGGTTTAGTCATGATTCATCATCATTAATTTTTGTTCTGTTCTACTCAATTGGTTTTTCTGGAGGTTTTATTGCACAGATTCCTCTCATATCTTATTCTAATTACACAACATGGAGAAACTCATATCACAAATTATCAATTATAGGTATTCTTATAGGTTTTTTAATTATTTTTTTTGTTCGTGATTCTCCAAAAGATTTCGGATATGAAGATCAAATTGATATTGTTGAGAAAGATATTACTGGTTTAAAAAATCATGAAGAAACGAAATCAGAGATGAGAAATTTTTATTTCGTATGCGCAAATAGGAATATTATATTGCTATCAATTAATATATTTATCACCAATGGGATATTCTATAATATTGTTGGTTTGTGGGGTGGGCCATTTATCAGGGATAGTTCAAAGTACAATGAAGGATATATGCTTTGTTCATTATCATTATCATTGATTATTGGATTTATTTCTCTTCCTATTATATGCAGTTTTTTAGGATCTTTCAAATGGATGTTGATTATTCTAAACCTTATTTCTCTAATAATAGAAATAGTGTTAATATTTCTTGATTCAAGTTTCTCATTTTTTATCTTATTCTGTTTATTTTTTATATTCGGAATCTCTGTTGGATCTGCTTCAAATTCATTAACTTCTCATATTGGAGAAAATTTTGTAACATCTTTTCAGTGGATTAGTTTCTTGTCATTATTTGGGGGAGGGATACTGCAAATTCTGACTGGAGTTTTGTTTAAAAAACATGGAGTTATTGGGAAACCATATGAACATGAGTGTTATCAAAAGTATCTTTGGTTACCATCTGTTCTATTGAATATTTTGGCACTAATCCCTCTAATCTTGATAAAAGATAATATTGGAAATTGTGTGATTGATTCCAGTGAAAATGAATTGAAACAGAATTCTTAAAAACATATATATAAATTCTAAAAAAGATAATATTGAATATTTCATTATTTCCTGATTGAATTCTCAATAATGAGAGAGGAAATCAAAAGAAATTCAAAGATTTGAGTAACAATAAGACATACTTCTCAATGAAAATCATTCCAACTAACCTCATGATACGATATTAAATAAATGGGAATTTATTTTATGTTATTGCAAAGAACAAACCCAACGCGAAATAGTGAATTTTTGGAAGCTTATCTGTTAATCCAAAAAATGCAAAAGTAATTTCCTGATCTACAGGAAATTCAGCATCGCAATTGTTGGTTGAATAGTGACGATGTTTGTACAAAGAAAAATGGCCTATTGACACATTCTGGGTGACTGGAGCATCTCTTCCATATGAGTACGCGCTGAAAACGCTATTCTTGACCATCATTGATCCACCGCAGCAAATATCAAAAACAATTCCATTATTATCCATAAAAACGCTATAAATAGTATTACCAGAATACCCTTCATGTGAATAATCACCATTATGATGAATAAGTCCATACTCCTTGGTAAAGCAATTGTTAATGTTGATATACTGAGCTAAAAATGGACCGAATGAAACGCCAATACATGCATAACTATCAGCGATATTATGTCCGAAAGAAGAAAACTTCAAAGACAGATCACTCCACCAGCACCCTTGGCAAACGTGCCTATTTCCTCGGTTATAGGAGGAGTTAAACTCAGAAAAATTGTTTTGTCCATACTGAACATGAATAGAGTCATGCCTTCCTTCCATTGTGAGTGGTGAACATTGAGATATCGTAACAAGACTATAATAAATGGGATTGATTGCTGTTATTGTGTGATATCCAAACTGTCCAGCCCCATCTGAACCACTGGTATGAGAGAAACATTTGAATCCACATACTTTAAACAAAAACAAACCACCATTAGTCGTACGGAAATCTATTGCACCCCCTTTAAATGCTGCACTGCAATTATTAAACAAACTACTCTCTATTGCAACTCTTGCTGTTAACATTTCAAATGAACAAGCACCACCAGCACCATTATGATATAAATTCTGAAAAACACTTCCATGTATATGATAATCCTCAAAACTCACCCTTTCACAAGTAGACTTTGAACTGAAATAAAATTGGCTTGGGAAAAAGTCAGAAAAAGAACTTAGAACAGTCAAGTAACTCAACATTAATTCAATTTCTATTGCTCTTTATAAACTGGATTGTCAACTGGCGGGTAATAGGGCTTAATATCTAAAACAGGTGTATTATTAAATAGATCTGATCCATGTACATATATCTTTGTTCCTTCTATTTTCTCCAACTTAAGAATTGTGTAAGCTATTGGATTAGGTCTTGAAGGTGACCTGGTGGCAAAAACGCCTTGGAGATCGTTTTCTGGGTTTCTTCTCGGGTGGACAACGTGTGTATTTCGTTCAGCTTTGTCGAGCCACGAAAAAACGAAAATGTACTGTTCTTTGTGTAATCGATCGAGGCAATTTGCATATTCTGGGTAAATGTGAATGATACTGGTTTCGCAAATACCTTGGCCACAAAGGGGAGTGTCTTTGTAGTCTGTGTATGGCGTCTCAATGTAACCGATTTGCTTCAAAACAACAGTCTCCATTTGTGTAAAAAGGTTTATGGGTTTATTCAACTTTTTTCTTGTATATTTCTCTATTTGATCTGTTTGTTGCTTTCACTCCAAGGAAATTTGCGATCTTTAGCTCACAAACGAGTGCTTTTTCTTCTGGCGTTTTATCCTGCATTTCATCATAGTGAATAGTGGGGAGAAAATTGATTTCAGCAACTCCAAATGTTGTACTAAAGCATCTCCATACAAATTCTTTGAAGCCACCTGCAACCCACGAGAATCCGGATTTCCCAAATGTGAAATATGTTTTGTATCTAATCGCAACAGGTTGAATAGGTTTATCAGTCAAGAATCCTCCTGTGTGGAACTTCAGTAGGTACAATCCCTTGGTTGTTTTACCTTCTGGAGATAATCCAACAAATTTTGAATCATCAAGCATGAGGTTTTTAATTCCTTCTGAAGCACCTGAATTTTTAGATCGATCAATGAAAAGAGAATTGGCTGCTACAAGAATGCGGCCAAAAAATGGAACTTTCAGTATCTCAGCCATTGAAATCACGGTAAATACACGATAAACATAAATCATTGGACCATCAAATATTGTTTGGTGATTAAACACGCAGGCTTTTGCGTTTGGATCAATTTCTCCATTTATTTTAATATGATAAACCCCAAAACAAAACAGTAATGCTCTAATATACAATCTTGCAATCCAAATTCCAAATGGGATAATAATATCACAAATTTTCCTATTATAACATGTTATCATACATGGAATCTCAAGAATTAAATAAATTATAGTTAACAAGAATAAGACAATTAATCTTAGCCAGCCAAAACCAATTATAAATTGTATTGTTTCAAAAACTCGATCCATTCGAGAAGATTTTTCTGGCTTGATTCCTCTATCAAACTCTTCTTGGCTAATAGTAGAAAGTTCTGTTTGTTCATGCATCTGAGGATCATCATATGGAAGACTATGTACAAACATTCAACTGATCCAATCGCTTTCAATTGTGTTGTAATCTTATTAATTTTTATCAAGAAATTTGTGGCAAATTACTTTTTTTTTATCATAATCACCTAACATGGCTGTCCAAACAAAGGTTAGGAATATATCAATCACTGGGGAGATCAAGAACAACAACCATATTGTTTGATCGATTAAATAAACTGGTTTATTTTGTAAACTTGACTAGACTACAAAATCATGAATGATTCCAGCGAACCGAGCTTACTTGATATTATTTTTGAAAGTTCAAAAAGTGTTAGTAATTTTTTGGATGATTTTAGATTTTCTGTGAGCAGGACAATGAAATCAAGAGGGAAACATGGAAACAGAAGAATTCAGATTCAATACGAGGAGGACCAACTGCAAATGAAGATTCCTAATAAGGAAATTGTCAAAGATTCTTTTGTCAATTCAAATGCTGATGTAGCTCCTGAAACAGGCCCTGAAAACGTGAAACTGGAAGGAATGCCAAAAATTGCTTTAATTAATCAGAAATCCAACTGGAATGTTGCTGTAACCCTAAATAGGAGCCGCACTCCACAAACTATTCCTCAACAACGGCCTCTCCCACCACCCCGACAACCCAGTAACCAGAATAAGCCCAATAACACTATTGGTCAATACAATAATACGGCACAACCAATTCCCCGTCAGAATACACAGATGATGTCGGCAATGAGAGGTTTCCCTTCTGGATTTACTCCATTTCCTCAGGCTCGGGCAGTATATCCAAATATCAATCCTATTCCTCCTTCTCCATCAAATAGATCTACTAATCCACAACCACAGCCGCAACAACTTGACAAACAAGTTACATTTGAGGGACATTATGAAAACGAAGTGAGTAAATTGAAAAAAAATAGGCAACAACAAATAACCAATGATTGGAATTTCTCTGTTAACCCAAATCCAAATATCAAACCTCCACAGAATTATGGACAAAATCATGGACCAGGTTTTCCTCCCAAAAATATGCAGGCTCAAAATGTACCTGCGAATAGCAGAACTCCTAGCAAGCCAAAATCAAACATTTATATTAATCAGAATATAATGAAAGGAAAGTTTGGTGTAATGTATGATTCTGGTTCTCTTCAAAATATTCCTCTTCTTTTAGACAAAAGCGACAGATCACTAACTCTCACAGATGACTCATCAACGGCTAACAGAGCTTCTTCTTCTATAGGAATTTTGGAATGGGATAAATTATTTGATGAAGACTTAAAGTACTACTCAGTTTTAAAAAAAATGAGGCCTAATGGATTTCATTTTACGGCACAACATTCAGATCCTGCGATTAATCTTTTTTTAATTGAGCCAAACTTTACTGATTTCGAACACTTTCATCATCCTCAAATTTTTATTGATAAAATAAATGGTATACCTCAACGAATAACTACAAAAAAGATTAAAATTAATGAAGATGCTGAAGTAACCATTTCTCCTTATTTGAAAACATATAAGAGTCTGAGTGGGAAAAGAGGTTTCGTTTATGTGATTGAGCATACTGCAGAATCTCCTCCGTTCATAACTAATGTTGGTATGGCTTCTCAGCTTTTAGTATACTACCATAAAGAGAATAGTACAGATCAGCCTAGAATCAGCGAAAATAACTTGTATATCCTCGAACCAGATCAAGCATCTCCTTTTGTCGGGCAAATCAAAAGGAATCAACCATTTAGAACATTAACATGTCATCTTTATAATGTCCCTGTTGCAAAGCATCCTCCAAATAGAACCGATTTTCTTCTTGTCAGATCAATGAAAAAGCACGTTTTTATTATTCGGAGAATAGATGATATGTATTGTGCTGGTTTGCTTGAAGCACATCAAGTTGTAATGAGACCTGGAACCAAGGAAGCACAGAAATTTAATCAAAACTTTATCAAAGCAGTTTTGATTAATATTTTCCGAGGAACTGATCAATATAAAGGAAGGCAAAGAATTCAAGTAGCAAATATTATCAAAGAATTTTTCCCTGATGTTAATGAACCAAAACTCAGACAAGCTCTGAAAGAATTTGCATATTTCTATAGAGAACAAGGAAACGGATTCTGGGAAATAAGAAAGGGGGCTGATCTTGAGAATCATTTTCAAGCAATAGATATTGATTCAGAAAAAGTTTGTTCTTATCAGTCAATGCAAGTTGGTCATTGGAAACTGAGAAAAAGCGGTGTTAATCTTCTCATAAGGTCCAAAAGAGTTTTTCAAAACATTCAGAAACTCAATGGTAAATTAACCAAAGATGTTGCTGACAAAATTGAATTAGAGTTGATGAAAACTCCATGGGCGAGAACTGCAAACTTTACCAAAGCATTTGAAGGTCTTGCAACTCAAATTCAGAATACAGAAGATGGTGTAAGTATTGTAAGAACCAAAGGTAGGAGGGGAAGAGGAGATACTCAAGATAATAACCAAAAAGCTCCGAATAAAAAGACTCTGGCAAATACAAACGCTGATTTGCGTGCCCTGACTCTCAGGCAGCTTCGAGAAGAATTGCAAAAGTTTGGTGTTCAATCTCAGAAAATTGATAATATGGGAAGATGGAAGCAGGTTAATCTTTTAAGAGAGCTTGCTAATGCCAAAGCAGAAGGAGGTAGCCAGAACGATGCAACGGAAAGGTTCGCAAGAGGTCCTAGAAATGATTATGCGGCATCTGTTGAGAAGTATAAAAAACAATACCAGCAAACATTTGACAATAATCTTGTTTTCATTACTTCATCAGCTGAAGAAAACGATAATAACTTTGATGATGGAGATGGTCTCGATAATATTGGACTTGAAATGGCTCGAGAAGATAGCGAAGAAGAAGAATCATTTGCAGAAGATGTTGATTCATCAACCATTCCAAATGAAGAGCCTAGAATTGATGTATCAGGAGATCCTCCTGAACTCAAACCCAATGGACTTTATACAAGCCATCTTAAAATCGAGTGGGCTCGACTTGGCTTTTCTGATATTCCAATGAGAAAAGCACTTAAATTGATTCATATATCACTTGATAAAGGATGTCCAACTGTATCTTTACAATGGAAACGCTCCCCTCCACAAATTGCTGAGTTTGAAAGGCTTTCTGCTTATGTGAATCTTGAAACAAATGTTAAAGGATTTAATAGATCAGATGATCTGGAAACATTACAAATAAAGGATAAGAGGAAACAATTACTAGATAAACTTCGCCGTACAAAGCAAACTATTCGATCTAAAGGAGAAAAATCTCTTGTTGTTAGCTATCTTCAATGTGATCATCAAGTTTTACTCGTTAATGATCCTGAAGGTACTTTATCTTTCGAATTTTCTCAAGATATGGTTAATCTTATTAGGGAGGCATCAAATAGATTTGATAAATACATACAAAGTAATAATAAGCAGCACTCAAATCATAAAAAGAAGAAAACTACCACAAATGTACATTCTGAAGAAGAAAGCAATGATGAGGTTGAAATTACCAAATCTCAACGACGCTCCAAGCCCAACCCTGTTGTTTCATTTAACAAAGAACTCAAGAGTATTATTGAATATGTAATGAAATATTCAGTTAAGTACTCTGTTTTCGAAAAACCAGTTTCTAAAAAGGATGCTCCAAATTACTATAATGTTATCAGGCAGCCCAAATGCTTCCAAGACATTGAAAGAGAAATTAATAATGATAGGTATACAAACGTGAATCTTTTCTATCGAGATGTGCAATTAATCCGAACCAACTGCATTGAATTCAATAGAGCCACTAGACCAGATCTTGTAGATACTGCAGATGAAATGTGGAAAGTATTTTCCGAGAAATTTAATGAAAAACGCTCTACCCTTGATGAACTTGAAAAATCCATTGACCCAATTCAAAAGATTTAAAGATAAAAACCGATTTATTCTCTTCAAAGCTCATCAGGGAAATTTTTCATTTCCTATTTTGAGCGAGTTTTTTTATCATCAAGTGAACCATTGTTATTGATTTGCATAGTGAAAAACATACCAATTGATTCATTTCTCTGTTTATAAAAACATTTTGAGATATATTTTCTCTTTCAAAATATAGATACACTCAGGATTCAAATATGAAATGAACATGTTCATAAGAAACCAAAAACTTCAGAATGAAATAATTCAAGTGAAAAAAAATTTGTTTGGTAAGTCTATGGTGCTCAAGTGATAGTATAAGGCAAGGAAGGATTCATTATGATATTAATTTCAACATTTCTTACTGTTGCTTTCATAGAACATCATCATATTCTGGAAATGGAGGAGTGATTTTTGTTGATGGTGGATCTTACACAATGGGGATTGCTAGATCAATGTTTTACAATTGTGCATGTTCTTCATATGGCGGAGCAATTTATTTCTCTTCTTTAGATGCGATCCTAAGAATGATATGTGCAAATAGATGCTTGGCTTCTTATTATCATTTTGCTTATATTCGAGCCTCCCAGAATAATATTGGAGAATTCCTCTCAGTATCATCATGTTCTCATTCAACATCTGGTTATTATCCGATTTATTTCCAAAATGGTAATCAGAAAGTTGATAATACGAATAGCTCAATGAATAATGCTCTAAGATATTCGGGAATTAGTATTGATTCGCCTTCTTCTTTCAGAAGCACATTCTTCACTTTCTCGAATAATAAGGTATCTCAATATGTTTGCTTATATTTTGCATCAAACTCAGGGAATCTATCATTTGCAAATATTGTACATATCAATAGTCCATCAGCATTTGGAATTGTATATATTAGTGGTGGCACACCCAAAATGAATTATTGTATATTCGATATGAATCAAAATACTCTATTCTGTGTTAATTCCGGATCTCTTGATATATCTCATTCTATTATATCTCTCTCTGGATCATTATCGACTTCAACAGCCGTCTCAATCGCAAATAATAATTCATTTTCTAAAAAAGAAACATATGGAATTCCATTTTATAAGTCATTATTCTGCTTTGCAGATATTCCATTATTAATGGAAACACCTGAGATCACATTAAACGATACTGATATAGAAGCTACTCCATATAGATCATACGATGACAATCCATTTGGAGAATCTGGGATAGTATTTCCAACACCCCATGAATCTCTATTCCCTGAGATTACACCTCATCAATCCCTCTTTCCAGAACATACCCCTCATCAATCTCTATTTCCATTCCAGACTGAACAAATGACTAATCCGCCTGAAAGAACCAATCAAAGATCATTTCCAGAAGACTTTATAGAAAGAACACCATTCAGGACAACTGAGATACCAAACAACAGCCTTGATTTGAACCTATCAAATGGGGTTTTTGCGTATTCAACTGTTGCTTTGTCATTAATAGTAGTGATTTTTATCATTAATACCATGTGTTCTCGACAGAAAACAAAGAATATGGAATCTTCATCATCTTCATCCTTGTCTTTTTCAATGAATGGTGAAAAAATTGAGGATGTTGTTCCAGTTAAGCCAATGACCCAAAACAATAGAAATCCAAATCCCTATGTTTTCTGAGAGTAAATTAATCCTTTATTTATGCACTTAATACTCTTCATAAGTCTAGTTTGGCAAAAACAGATTTTATGTTGTTTTTTAATATCTTGTTCGTGATGTATACAGTCAAAAAAGAATATAGTGCTTCTTGGTTAAAGGTATTTGATCATGATAGTACTGGGGGAGTTATGTTTTTGAATCCGAAAGATGCTGAATTATGTGATAGACCGCAATTGTTTAGTATCTTATCATTAATTCCAGAATCTTATAGGATAAATGGTTTTTATGAGTTTCTTCTAGAATATCCCCAACTTTCTGGATATAATAGATGGATCCAAAGTCTAAATCCAATCAATAATAATGAAACTGCAGGATTGAAAGCGGTAGGGTATTCTTCTATTAAACTATCGTGGAATTCTAATGATTGGGGTGGTTTGGTAAGATCTCGCCTTAATGAAAGAACCCTGCTTGAAGGATCTGCTGGAGCAACAGGAAGATGGTACTATGCTGTTGGATGCTGCTGTAGTTTATATGGTCAGAATTTTCCAGGTCCTATTAATCCGGTCAACCAAGTTAAACTATGGGTCAGAATCAGCGATGATGAGTATGATAGACTCTTATTAGGTCCTTATTCATTGGTCCAAAAATCCAAAAAATGTTCAAACTTAGGGTCTTTTATTGCTTTAGTTTTGTTATCATTTGATTGTTGATGAACTAAAAATCATGGATTTCTTGAAATTTTATTTAAAAAAAATGTCCCTTGCCGGAATCGAACCAGCATCTGATCCGTGTCAAGGATCTATTCTAACCACTATACTAAAGGGACTTACATTTTTTAAGACGATAGTATTAACCCTAATTCTATTTTAATTAAATGTTTATCCAATTCTCATAATATGGAAATTGTGAATGAACCCTTTAGTGAAATAAATGTAACTAATTCTTAAAGAGAAAGATTTGTTTATTCAAACCAGTGATGTAACTATTCACAAAAATTCAAATAAGAACCATGAGTTAGGAGTCGAGTGTACATTCACATCTAATCTGTTTTATTGATATTGTTTCGGTAATAAGATAATTGGATGGTGAATATTAAAAAAAACTTAAAGAAATTCAATGATAAACAAAAATAATCAAGAGAATCAACAAATACATAAAAGAAATTGCATAAATATGATAGGAAAAACTTGCTTTGTTGATATGTATGAAACTGTGCATTTATGTCCTTCTGAATGCCAACATTCATATGTGTCATGCAACTTCAGATTGTGTTTGGTAATAGAGGAATATGAAAATGAACATGAATTGAGCGTGGCTTTAGAAAAATGTGATGAAACATAACTTGAGCTCATGATACATCTGTTCATCGTAATTGTACTTAATGATGATGTGGATTTGAATGATACAATTTGTGTGATTCCCATGAATATGCATGAGTTAATCGTGAGATACACTGCTGATGTCATAAATTCCATCCATGCTGATGTGCAAGTGCAGTTAATAACATTTAAAAACTCAATAGATGGGGAATTCGCAGATGGAGGATCAAAAGATAAAAAACATGGACCATTTGAGCTTGAAATCTGTGAAAATGATATCAATTTATTACTGTTTCCAAATCTAGCTCGAATTCCAGCCGCACGGTCACTTGTTTGTGATCCAGTGCTATTGCTTGAACTCCACAATGAGTTTGTTGATCCATAATACTGTGAAGCTCCCTTAACTAATGAAAAGGAGATCTCATCGCTCAAATTAAAATAGGTATTCGATGTTTCAGAATTAGCATAAGCATTGAAACCAGGACCATGAGTCGCAATACATGAATAGAAACAGGATGTTTTCACAACCAAATACTTAACCATATCAATAAATATACCTCCACCATATACAGCAGCAGTACAATGATCAAATGCTGATGAAAAAACTCCAATTTTGGCGTTTTTGCAAACAAGTAGAATCGCACCTCCACTATCAGAACTATAACAATATCCAAACAAAACACGAACAATTGAAAATACACCAATAGAGGAATACGTCAGGGAACCATTCACCAATGATGAAGAAAACTCTTCCATTCTAAAATTTTAGCAAAATCTTAAAATGGAGAAATATAACTAATTCTGGGTTAGATCCAAATTAGGAATGGTAGCTCGTTTATTCATATGTTTTCGAGTGTTGTTCCAACTGAAGACCCAAACCTCCATCATCAAAAGGAGTTGACTGATATTAGTGAAGATGAGTTTAAAGAACAATATGGTGCCCCTGTTTATAAGTGGTATCATCGAATTTTTCAGTTAATATGCTTTTTATTATTTTTAGGTCCAATTAGGTTGGTTATTGGCGTTTTTGGATTCTTTTTCATGTCTTTTGTCGTTCTTGTTCTGAGAAAAACACTGACGCTCTTTGGACAAAGCAGATTAGTTTGCAAAAAACTTGCATATGATATTTCCATTATTGGTTTTCGGCTATTGTTGTTTGGATTTGGTCACATCAAAGTGAAGGTTGATGGAGAAATAGATCCTGAAGCCAGAATTTTTATTTCGAATCATACAGGGTATCAAGACCCTTATGTCATTTCCGTTATCAAGTATATCAGTCCTGTAGCTAAAGCAGAATTGGGAGCCACTCTTCTTAAAGATGTAATTGATTGTTCTGATCCAATATATGTGAGAAGGGATCAACCTGGTGGTCAAAGCAAAATGATAATGGCAAGAGCTGATGATAAGGCATCATATCCGATTTTGATCTTTCCTGAAGGCACGCTAACTCGAGGGGGGATTACATTAAAATTCCATAGGAGTGCATTTTTAACTCCACATAAGGTTCAACCAATGCTTATCAGGTACAAAATGCCATTTGTTCCAAAGGGATGGAATTCATATGCTTGGACAAATCCAAATCTTCTTGATTACTTCTTTTGTATACTGTCGATACCGTGGAATACTGTTACTGTTACAGCTCTCCCAGCAATTACCCTTGACAAAGAAGGCAATGGAAGCGTTGACGAATTTGCCAAGTATTCCCAACTTTTAGTTGCCAATCACTTTGGAAATAAGGCCGTAACCAGGTCAAGTGACGAAATTTTCCGGAAAAAGAGAAACATTACTGCTGATACCAAACCTAATGAAGAAAAACCAAAGAATGAATAAAAGTTTTAATAGTCTTCGCTCATCACTTATTCTATAGGTGACCTTAATTCATCAATAGAATCATCCTGCATATTGTTGTCTTCTGGAACAACTCGATCCATGACTGAATCTAAAATATCTTGAGCAAAAGTGATTAAAAGGTCAAGAAACCCGTTGCAGAACACAGAAAATCTGGTTAAACGAAGGTTCTGTCTTCCATATACACCCACCATATATCTGGCACCAAAGGTAATAATGGTGAAAATAATGATTATGATAAAGAAGATGAAAAATCCCCTGATTCGACATGAATATGAAGAACTTAGATCGTATTGATATATCTCATATAAGCACACAGAACCTGGGGCAAGAGTCATGATACATAGAAGAGCAAAAGCAAAAAACATGAAGTAAAGAAGAAAATCATGACCTTGGCCTCCAAGAAGATGAAGTGTGAGACAAGTTTCGGCAAATATGAACAAAGGAACGCTAATCCAATAGAACTTTTCTCGAATCCAAAACTGCTGCCTTCCGATATGTACAGAAAAGTCAAGAAACGATTTGGACAAGAAAACAATGGAAATCAAAAATACAGTCTGATACATAAACAATAATGTATTAAAAAGCTTTTCCTGTTTAACAGGATCTGTGTTTTCAACAATGCATGATGAAATGGCTAATAGCGTATGAATCAACATAGATAAACGAAAACAGAACCGGCTCCAGTATTGAGATATCGATCTAATCCCTTTTGCACTAAAACTCTTAATAACTTTGTATAAGTAATACATGCTCGTAATATTTAAAAAATAGAATGTAAATTTAAAATCCCTATAGCGCTGTGTGGTAAACCAGATCAGACCCATTTAAAAAGTAACCAATTTTCGTCAAACGTAATTCTTCACGCGTGGATAAACCTGGTAATCTTTGATCAATTCCATATTATTCAAGGATTTCCAGGGAGATATTGGTAAGAACCATTTCCATTTTTGGTTTTCATGGCCAAAAACATCTATGAGGTTACCCCATAATCCTTGGTCAAACATTGTTTGTGGTACACCATTCCATGATTCCCATGATGTTACATTGTCTATTGCCCCTAAAATTGAAGTAACAGCAAAAGACCCTGTGAAAAGAAGGAAAGAGAACGAGAAAAATAGTATTATTGTGATAATGCTATCATATATGCTTCCTCCGCCATTGAATAGCCGAGCAGACGCTTTCCAAGCAGTTCCGACATAAAGGCTTAGGAAAATAAATCCATACACATTAAAGAGAATGAAGAACTTATAGTTCCGTTTCCCGATCCATGTTGCTGTCCACCCACACAAATGATCAGGGCGCACAACAATTCTCCGCGCACTTTGCGACACAATGCACCGCGGCGGCATTGCTTGATTTCGAGCCCATGATAGCTGCTTTGCATTAGATATCACTCCAGATGTTGGACAACTGTCAGTTATCAAAATCGCATCAGGAGGGAGTGATTCCAATCGGTCTATTTGAGGCCAATAAAATGGAAAATAGCCGGGACCGTTGATTATTGTCTGAAAATACGAAATTATGAACATTAGGAAAAAAAAGACAATAAGGGGGAATAACAAATACCAGAAAATGCTCCCATACAGCTCTGGAACAGCCAAAAAATAAACAAACATCGAAAAACTCGACATAATGGCCACAAAAAGAGGCATCCCAATCTGAGACTCCCATTCACCGCAAAAATGCCTATCAATACCACTAACATACTCCGTCCCAAAAAAACAAACACTACCCCGCTCCCACTCCGTGTAACCGGGGAACTCGCCCTCAATCATATCGGCTGGTAAGTCTGGCACTATTCAATTTTTTTCTGTCAAATGACAACGATAATTTGGTGGATCCACCTTTGAATTAAATCAGTTACATGGCGTCTGAGCATTTTTCGAACATCGAGTCTATTGAATCCAGTTCTTATGTAGCTATTGATTCAGCTGATCCTGATAGACCCGGTCCAGGTGAGTATATGACTTTCTTTCCTACTTTTATGAATATTTTATCGACGTTGACTGGTGTTGAAGTTATGAGTGTTTCCAATTCGATGACTTTTTGTGGATTTGTGTATTCTATTGCAATGATGGTTTTTACGACAATTTTGTCCTATATTGGCACGATTGTAGTTATAACGATGCAAAAGCGTGTTAGAGCTGAAAGTATCAACGATCTCGCGACGAAAATTGTTGGAAAGTGGGGTGGGCAGGCGTATTCGACTTTGACTCTTTGTTTCACATACAGCTGCCAGGTTGCATATTTAATTGTTGGGGCGAAATCCGTTGTAAATTGGATTGGTATGCTAGGGTATACCGAGTGGACTGTTGGCTATCGGAGGTCGCTGGTTGTTCTTGGCTATGCTTTGGTGATTCCTGTTGCTCTGTCTATTCCAAGAGATTTGGAGATACTGAGCACTGTTTCAACAGCTGCCATTGGATGCCAGGTGCTTTATATTTCTACAATGATTTATGAAGCTATTAAGATGCTTCCCAAGCAAGGAATTCATATTACTGTTGAGTCTGGGACAATGGGAATGCAGTTCTTTAATGCATTTGCTATCTATTCGATGCTCTATGCTTTCCCTTCTGTCGTGCTGCCTTTATTAAGGTGTTATCCTCCTGATATGAAGAAGAGATACTTTTTAATTGGGGCTTCTTTTGTTGCATGCTTCTCTGTTACAATCATACCAGGATCCATTGGATATTTGATTTGGGGTACAGAAACTAATGAGATTGTTATTAACTCTTTTGATCCACATGATCCATATGTTCAAGCTGTAAATATTGCGTTTTTCCTTGTTGTCAATGCATCATTTGCTGTGGTCTCTATTACAGTCATGACAGACATTAGTGGTATTGTCTTCAGAAGTCACCAACCTGCCAAACTTCCATTTACTAAGAGACTCATTGCCCTCATCATTTCTGATGCTCCTCCTGTTTTGGTTGCTATGATTTTGCCAAATGTACGGCCCGCTTTTGAAGTTGGTGGTGCTTTTGGAGGATGTTTGTCCAATTTCTTTGTTCCGCCTCTTCTTTGGATTTTACAGTCTGATTACAAATGGTATCATTGGACTAATATTTTGATGCTGTTGTTCTCGTTGTTCGGTTTAGTTTCCGCCGCCATTGCTACTTATCAAGCTGTTGAAGAAGCTATAGCTGGATAAAGCTCTAATATATACTTTTGTTTTTCTTTTTCCAATTAAGACTTTAGAAATAAGTATTTAATAATTAATAATTCTTTCTAGGATTATTTTTTGAAAAGAAAATCAGAAGTCCCTTTAGTATAGTGGTTAGAATAGATCCTTGACACGGATCAGATGCTGGTTCGATTCCGGCAAGGGACATTTTTTTTTCTTTTTTTTATGTGTTTGGATATTAATTGTGAAAAAAAGAAAATTGGAATGATTTATTTTATGAATATTTTGTTTGATTGAAATGAAATCACAATTAGTATTATTATCTGATTCATTCCCCAATAAAATTATCTAATTTTTTATTATTGAATTGAAACAGAACTAGTTTTGCAGATTAAATCAGAATATACTTTATTTTTTTGTTATGTTGAGTTCATCATTAATTGGGATTATTCAATTCATCAACATGGGAAATACCAAATTCTTAGGATCATATTGTATTAGGCAAGAGAAAGACTTTGAGTTTAAAATGGCATTTTTTTAGTTGATGCCTGAAGTTGTTTTTCAACATAAGGATAAAACAAAACATGTTGAAAAGAAGGTTTTGTCGTGCTTGAATAAATATCTAGATGAATATTCGACAAAAGAACGAATTGTTTTGGGTGATTCGTGTGATTTTGATGTTTTTTGTCATTTCATTGATTTTCTTGTGTCTGGATGTATTCCTAGTGATAGAAATGATCAGATTGGAGTTATTAATTTGTTGAGAGAATGGGAATCACATTTTGGAATTGTTGAGTGTTTTCGTTTTCGTCTTTGTTGTCAAGAGAAAGATGGAATTG